>OOCA01000960.1_pt1 | contig 14361 bp, 6 predicted proteins | sample 1671591 | NCBI WGS metagenome assembly OOCA01 (sample SAMN06348172, study PRJEB24527) | human gut metagenome | biome: human gut; feature: ankylosing spondylitis patient; material: feces | host: Homo sapiens | place: China | collected 2015-10 | reverse complement strand
TTTTTCAATCTTCAAGATAGGTTTTCCTTCAAACTCACTTACTGACACATAATCCTTAGTCAGCAAATAATACTCAGTTTTGTCAGGTCCCAAATCGAACATGGGCTGATAGTGGAACGGAGGTGTTGCCATAATGATACTTATTTTAGTTAATTAGTTATTAGTGACACAAAGGTAGTAACTATTATCGAAATTTTTCCTTAATTAGCGTAAAAACTTTCAGAGAATGTCCTTACCTTTGCCGACTCATTATTTAATCACCTAACATTGTATATGGAAAGAACAGGCAAATTACTTCTTATCACTTCTCTATTTTTATGCTTTTTCGGTCTGAAAGGATGGACCCGCGACAGAGCCACCAACCAACCGGACAGTTTGGAGCTCCGACTCATGGAAATCTATACCAAGCGGGAGGTTATGATTCCGATGCGTGACGGAGTGCAACTCTACACTGCTATTTACGAACCGAAAGACAACAGTCGGAAACACCCTACCCTGATGATGCGTACCCCTTATTCGTGCAGCCCTTACGGAGAAAGGTTTGACAATTATCTGAAAACCGCGCTGAAAAAGTATGTTGACAAGAACTATATCATTGTTTTTCAAGATGTTCGCGGCCGCCACAAAAGTGAAGGAGACTTTGTACAATTACGCCCGTTAAACAAAAACAGAAAAGGGAAAAAAGATAAGAAAAATATAGATGAAGCCACCGATACTTATGATACCATCGAATGGCTAATTCATCACACTCACAGCAATGAACGTGTAGGAACCTGGGGCATCAGCTATGAAGGCTTTTATGCCACCATGACCGCCTCATGTAATCATCCGGCATTGAAGGCCGTTTCACCGCAAGCTCCGGTCACAGACTGGTTCAGGGGAGACGACCGCCATCACAATGGTGCGTTTACCCTCCTGCAAACCACCAATTTTCTCCCCCGTCTGGAAGGCCGCAACATGGGAAAAGGCGTAATGCATCAGATTGTGAAAAACGATGTATATACCGACTTCCTGTCTATCGGCACATTTAAAGACATAGATAATCTGGTGAGAGATACAACTGAAACCATGTGGAACAATATCAAGAATCATCCCAACTTTGACGAATTCTGGAAAGAGCGTGATGCACGTACATCTTGCTACAATCTGAAACCTGCTATACTGGTAGTGGGCGGACTGTATGATTCAGAGGATTGCTATGGTGCATGGAACTTATACAAAGCAATCAAAGAGCAGTCTCCCGAAACCGACCTTTATCTGACTTTCGGTCCTTGGTGGCATGGCGCTTGGACACGCCACAGCTTCCAAAGTATCGGAAATGTTTATTTTGGCAAAAGTACTTCGGCTTATTATATGGATGAGATTCAGTATCCCTTCTTTCGCTATTTTTTGGAAGGAGAAGGAGAAAAGCCCAAAAATCGGGTAAACATATTCTATTCCGGCGAGAATGAATGGAAGACTTATGAAGAATGGCCTGCAAAAGAAATGGTTCCAACTCCTTATTATATCCATGCCGACGGTTCAGTATCCACTCAGGCACCGAAAGAAGAGAAATCATATACAGAATATGTATCGGATATGTCACGGCCGGTTCCTTATACAGCCAATCCGACTACTTACCGCACATTGGAATACATGATTGATGACCAACGTTTTGCCACTTCACGCCCGGATGTCATTACCTTCATGACCGAACCTTTGAAAGACACACTAACCTTGGCAGGTCCAATCGAAGTGGAACTCATGACAGCCATAAGCAGCACCGATGCAGACTTCATGGTGAAAGTGATTGATGTTTATCCCGAAAGATTCGAATATCCACAAGAAATACGCAAACAACTGAAAAGTAATTATCCCATGAGTGGATTCCAACAAATGGTTCGCGGCGAATTGTTCCGAGGACGTTTTCGGGAAGGGTTTGACAGCCCCAAACCTTTCAAACCGGAAGAAATAACACCGGTCAACTATACTTTATACGATGTAGCCCACTCTTTCTTACCCGGACACAGGCTGATGATACAAATTCAAAGTTCATGGTTCCCCATCATTGACCGCAACCCACAGAAGTTCATAGACACTTATCATTGCGGAGTGGAAGATTTTGTGATGAAACAAGACATTAAGATATTTCATCAACAAAATGCAGCAACCAGACTTCTACTTCCGATAGTGAAGAAGAAATAGAGTATACACTATGTATTTTAGGCACAGAAAACATGGAGCTTACGGAATAAAAAATAATCCGTGTTTATCCTTGAGTTCTGTGCCTAAAAGAAATATTATTCCAAACACGCATCTAAGTCACGTACCAACTGTTCCTTATCCAAATGCTGACCGATAAAAACAATCTTCTGCATACGGTCACCATATTTATCGTCCCAATCACGCAGCAAGCCCGGTTCCCGGCGCATCACTTCCATCAATTCTTCTTCCGGTGCTGTGGCATACCACAAACCTGCTTCTTTCAGTTTCTTCTGCACACCGGCCTGTTCAAAAAGGAAAGACATGTCCGGGTTATTGCTAAAGTAACATACCCCCTTAGCACGGATAATATTACGGCCCCATTTGGTAGCAACAAAATGGTCGAACTTATGAATATCGAACGCAGGACGACGATAGTAAACAAAAGTACTGATGCCATATTCCTCCACTTCACCATCTTCATGATGATGGTGACAGTGCTCATCGTGCTCTGCGTGATGAGTATCCCCTTCATGTTCTTCGTGGTGATGGTGATGTCCGCGCTCTTCCGCCTCCCGTTTCTGCTCTTCTGTTAGTACTCCTTCTATACCACGTATCCAACCGGCAGAAGTGGCAGTCCGTTCAAAATCAAACAACCCCGTATTGATAATCTTATTCAAGTCCACCTCGGCATAGTCACATCCTACGATTTCGGCAGCCGGTTGCAAAGTACGGATAATTTGCTTGATACGCTCCAATTCATCACGCTTTACTTCCGAAGCCTTATTCAACAGGATAATATTACAGAATTCAATCTGTTGGATAATCAGATTTTCAATATCTTCTTCATCAATACCTTTACGAGTTAAATCATTACCGCAAGAAAACTCACTTTGCAAACGTAAAGCATCTACTACAGTTACAATACAATCTAACCGGCATGAACCGTACACAGTATTCATGCCTGAAATAGAACAAATGGTCTGTGCAATAGGAGCGGGTTCACAAACGCCGCTTGCCTCAATAACAATATAGTCAAAACGCCCCAATTTCATGATATCATCTATCTGCTCCACCAAATCCATCTTCAGAGTACAACAGATACAACCATTCTGAAGTGCCACCAAACTATCGTCTTTCTTGTCTACAATTCCACCTTTCTGAATCAAGTCGGCATCAATGTTCACTTCACCAATATCATTGACAATAACTGCGAACTTGACACCACGCTTATTGGAAAGAATATGATTGACCAGCGTAGTTTTTCCACTGCCTAAATAACCGGTCAGCAATAATATAGGTATTTCTTTTATTTTCATTCTATTATCCTTCTACTGCATTCACTTTCAGAAATTTTCACCTCTTCGGCTACAAAGAGACATCCGTTTCGTCATAAGTCTGATAAAGGAAATCATTATAAGGGTACTTCTGCACATGGAGTTCCCTTACCTTATTATATATGACCTCCTTCAGTTCTTCCAAATTAGTTTTCTCTTTTGCCGAGATGAAAATACAATTATCATTCAATTTAGCCATCCACGTATTCATCAACTCATCCAAAGTAATGTTTTCCTTGGTTTTAGGAGTCAAATCGTCTTCCGGTTTCTCAATATACGTGTATGCATCTATTTTGTTGAACACAATCATAGTGGGTTTACCACCGGCACCTAAATCCGCAATGGTTTTGTCTACTACCGCTATTTGTTCTTCAAAATCAGGATGCGAAATATCTACCACGTGAATCAACAAATCCGCTTCACGCACCTCATCCAATGTCGATTTAAAAGAATCGACCAAATCTGTCGGCAACTTACGGATAAACCCTACCGTATCCGTCAAAAGAAAAGGTAGATTATCAATTATGACCTTGCGCACGGTCGTATCCAACGTAGCAAACAACTTGTTTTCTGCAAAGACTTCACTTTTTGAAAGCAGATTCATCAATGTCGATTTTCCTACGTTAGTATATCCTACCAACGCCACACGTATCATTCGGCCGCGGTTTTTCCGCTGAGTCATTTTTTGCTTATCAATCTCTGCCAAACGCTCCTTCAATAAAGACATACGGTTCAAGATGATACGGCGGTCCATTTCCAATTGTGTTTCACCCGGTCCACGCAAACCTACAGACCCTTTTCCACCACCGGCACCGGATCCACCGCCCTGACGCTCCAAGTGCGTCCACAAGCGTTGCAGACGGGGCAACATATATTTGTATTGAGCCAGTTCTACTTGAGTTTTGGCATTTGCTGTTTGCGCACGCATGGCAAAAATATCAAGAATCAGTGAAGTACGATCCAATATCTTCACCTTCAGTTCAGCCTCAATATTCCGTATCTGCTTTGCAGAAAGCTCATCATCAAAAATCACCATTCCGATTTCTCGTTCTTCCTCTTCCTCCCGATGAATATATTCCTTAATCTCTTCCAGTTTCCCTTTACCAACATAAGTCACAGAGTTGGCAGACGGTAACTTTTGAGTATACCTCTTCACAACCGTTGCTCCTGCCGTTTCTGCCAAGAACTCCAATTCGTCCAGATACTCCATTGTCTTCCGTTCATCCTGAGTCTGCGTAACAAGACCTACCAGAATAGCCGTTTCGACTTGTGCTTCAGATATTACAAATTCTTTCATTTATCTATGATTATAAATAAGTTCGCGACAAATATAACAAAAAAAGAGGATGAACGTTGAACGTTCATCCTCTTTTTTATGATTCTTCTGAGATATGAATCCTCCTATTCAATTCTATAAAAGAACTAAAACATGGTATCTTTTTCATTAAAGAGTTTTTTCTCGTTCAGTCTTATTACTTTTCCAAATTTCTTCAACGCATCAATACTTATATCCTTAGGATTTCCCAAAACTCCGATTATAATCGGCTTGCCCTTGATATTCTTTTGATAATAATCCACAATATCCGGGAATGTCAAGGAATCAATCAAAGGTAGTTCCTCCTTAGCCGGATCGTCAGTATAGCCCCTGCGTTTCCATTCCGCTATCCGGAGACTCAAGTTACGAGAATCAGGGTGATCGGTCAAAGCTGATTGGCGCAAGTAGCTCTTTATATTATCAATACGTCCCGGTCGTTCAGGCATATCCGTCAATAACTTCATATATAAATCAATAGCGTCAACAGCCTTGTCATTTTGGGTACCGATATAACCGGAGAAATAAGTCTGCGCTCCCGGAAGCCCGCGCGAAGAGGCAAAACCATAAGCGGTATACGCCATAGAATTCTTTTCACGAATCTCATTCATTATCAATCCGCTGAAACCGCCACTGATATACTGATTAAAAGCCTCACGCCTTACATTCTCTTCCCGATTATAATCTCCCATAGGAATATAGAAATAAATCTGGCTTTGTCGGGCATCACTGTTAGGAAGGAAATAAACCGTATTTTCCATCGGGCTTATCATATCCTTCATAACAGGAGAGGAACTCTGCTTCTCGCCCGCCACCAAAGGCAGTGAAGTACTCAGCACCTGATAGACGGTTTCAAAAGGCAAGGTACCCGAGTAGTGGATTTCCGACGCATAGGCCGTAGCACGATTGATATCACCGGTCAATTCCGAGAGGTTCAGCTCCGTCAGTTCCTTGTCGGTCAGCTCCGATTTATAATCAGACTTATCACCATACATAATATACTGACGCAAGGCATCTGCCAGCAAATTGACATTTTCCTTGCGGGTAATACGACCGCTTATCACATTCCCTTCCAGACTCTTCAACTGTCTTTCGTCCAGTTTAGGCATCAGTAACTGGCGGGTAAGCAACTGGCAGGCCTGTTGAAGTGCATTCTCATAACCGCGTAATGTCACATACAGATAACTGACATCGGCATCCACGACACACGTCGCATTCAATTTGCTCAACTCTTCTTTCAGTTCTTGGGGCTCAAAGCTTCCCATAATACCGGCATTGTTCATCAGCGAAGCGGCATACTCAAGCCGAGGAAAAATCTCCGAACCGACACCGTATTTCAATAATAAAGTAAACACCTCATTCTCCTCATTTCGGGTATAATACACATGAGAATAGTCATTAAGCTTACGTTCCTGCACCCTACTCCAATCAACAAACTTTTCCTCTACCTTATTAATAGCCATATTCTTGAACTGACGGGCATACAGAGAAGACTGTCCGACAGGTGGCTCAATGGGCATATAGTCAGGCTTCTTAATCTTCTGGCTCTTGTCCGGCTTACCCTTCTCATTGTAAATAGCAAGGTAATTGCCTGTCAGATACTCTCTCGCAACCCGTTTGATATCATCAACAGATATTCCCATGACGACATCTTTATAATTCAATACCTGATTGATATCCCGCTCATTGACAAAAGCATCCTCCAAAAGGTGGGCCTTAAAGTTATTGGATTCCATATGCAAGTCAAAATCCCGGCACATAGCGGATTTGACGGTCTCCACAACCCATGGTTCAAAATCGCCTTGGGCTATCTGCCGAATAGCCTTCAGCAGCTTCTTTTCAACACTTTTGTTGGATTCAAAACGCCTTTGATTATTATCATAAGAAGGAACACCGGTAATAATATTTCTTCCCTGTTCACGAAATGTCACGGGCGAGGCATCCCCTCCCAAAAGTTCACCATCAATCGTCAGTTTGTTCAGCAGACCGGTCTGACTGCCATTACTGAGCAGTTGCATACAGATTTCCAACGCAGTTTCATCCTGATGACCGTTCTTCACCCCCTTATAGACCAGCATGACAGAGGGATACCGAGAAAACTTGGTGTTGTATTGCACACGCCCCTTGATGTCCAAATCAGGATAGACTTTACGCTCGGGAGTAGCTTTGGAATGTAACTTACCGAAAGCAGCGGCAATGCGTCCCATTATTTTCTTGGTATCAACATTCCCCACCAAAATAAGAGCCATATTCTCCGGGGTGTACCAATCATTGTAGAATTTGATAAGCTGACTCAGGCGGGGATTCTTCAAATGCTCCCCCAAACCAAGTATTGACCGTGAGTAAGGATGTCCGGCAAATGCCTGTTGCATCATAAACTCACCGGTTTGGCTGTTAGGATTATCTTTGTTGCGATTATACTCTTCATAAACAGTTTCCAACTCATTCTGAAATGTACGAAAAACAGGATTTACAAACCGTTCGGAAGAGATTTCCAGCCATTTGTTTATCTGATAAGGAGGAAAGGTATTATAGAACACTGTATAATCTAAACTTGTTCCGGCATTAAGCCCTGTTCCGCCCATTCCTTCAATGAGTTCGGAAAACTCATTAGAAAGGCTGATCTTACCTGCTTCAATAGTAAGGTTATTAATTTCCTTTCCGATAACTTCTTTTCTGACAGGATCATTCTCCCCGGCCATTTCATCATATTTAGCTATGATTTGTTCATAAATGGGAGCTTCCTTTTCCCAGTCGAGTGCACCGATCTTCTGTGTACCTTTGAACATGACATGTTCCAGATAATGAGCCAGACCGGTATATTGTTCCGGGTCATTGACTGCACCGGTGCGAACAACAACTTCTCCAAACACATCTGATTTGCCCGAATCTTCCCAAATAAAAACAGACATGCCGTTTTTTAACTTAAAAGTCTTGAGCCCCTGTGCTTGTACTTGAAAACAGAAACACATTGATAATAGAAGAAAGATATGAACGAAGTGTTTCATAAGATTGAGTTTTTGGTTATTATGTAGAGCCATATAACAATAGTGCACCCTTTTATAGGATGCACTATCATTTTATTGAGTTTTAGTATTTAAAATTACGTACTTTAACCACTCTTTGAGTATCGACCTTTTGTCCTCTTACATGCATAATTCGATAATCAGGAACAGACATTAATGAATTCCCTGCAAAAACAGACTTCTGCAAAGAGTTCCAATTAAATGTAGAAACCGACCTGTTTGTTTTTTGCAATGCATTCATGTCTATTTTCCAAGCGCCATAGATATTGGCTTTATACATCTTTTCACCTAAAACAATTGCTAAAGCCTCTTTCGGAAAAGTTATAATATTATTTTTATAAGTACCACATACTCCTGCAACCTTAACCTCTTCCAATGTCTTTCCTTCATCCAAATAATAACCAGCCATGGAATATATACCAATCTCTGCATCTCCTAAATCTAGTCCTGTTGACTGAAGCTCTATATACACTCCTTCAGGATCTGTTGCATTAATTACAATATTATGATTCCCATCAGCAAATACTGCTCCTTCAACTTCTCCATAGAAACTTTCCGGTCCGTAAGGATTCTGCAAGCGGAACATTCCGGGTTGCTCCTTATTCTCATATATTTCTACAGGATAAGAAGCTACGTCATCAGCACTTTCAGTCTCAAAATAAGAAGTGAATACAAAATCGTCTGTATAGCCACAATTGCCTAATGAAACCCAAGGATTCGGTTTACCTGCCGGTTCAAAATCAAATATTAACGCATTATGGAGTTGCACTTCTTCATTTTCATTATAAGTAACAGCTACAACAGTGTATTTCTCAGCTTCAGATAATGGAAATGCTATGCTATTATTCCCTTTAACTTCTGCAGACTCAATACTTCCATCAATAATACCATTAGCAACTTTATCTATTTCATTATCAGACAATGCTCCGGCAACCAATACATATCTATAAAAATCCACATCCGTACCTGCAACGAAACCAATAACCGCATTGTCCTGTTTATCAAGGTCAATATAATTTCCTTTATTAGTCATTGTTATACTGTAATCATATTGTTTGAAACCATCCAATTGGAATGTTTCAACTCCTTGACCAAAATAACCAGCTCCAACATAATAAATCAAATTTAAAGAAAACAGTCCTGTTTCAGGATTAAAAGTACATGGATATTTTTCGTAACTTCCCGTTTTTCCCTCAATATTATCGATATAATAAACGATATCAGAAACATAAACTGCACCATATGTACTATGAGTAGCCACCTGAGTTTCTCTATACACTTTAGCTTGGTTGGTAGACTTATTATAGTCAATAATAAGTTCTGTATCTTTATTTGCTCCCCATGGAGAAATTTTAAACTGAAATTGGTTAGCATCAAGTAATGATTGCTTGCGATAAATATCATAACTATCTTTACCTCCCCAATACAATGAATATGTATAAACGCCAGTACCAAATTTTTCCCATGCTCCCCAGGGGGCATACTGAACATTTAAAACCAACTCAGAATTACCATACTCCGAAAGTTCAGAGTTTCCGTCAATAGCAAACGAAATAGGATACTTCTTTTCAGGTTCTAACTTGTCAAAATCAAAACTTACAGGTATTTCAGCTTTAGTTGTCCCTTCAGCAAAAGTTACAGAAGACGGTATGGTGAAAATACCACTTTCATCCTGACTAGTGATATTTACTGTTAATGCCCCCTTGGGGGATATACGATAAATACTCACCATAAAAGATTGCTGACCTGTTTCCAATGAAACAGTCGATGCCTCATCAGTAGCGAAATAAACCTGCGCATTCTCCGGCTTTTGCGCCGGAGTATAATCAGCTTCCTCAGTACAAGATGTAATACCAACAATTGCACTCAGAAAGAATAATGCAGATAATAATGTATTAATAGATTTCATAATATTTCTTTTTATACGTTAGCTCAAATTTTATTCAGCTTTATAACAATCACTAGGATCGGGATTTTCATAACCAAGAAGTGCTTTGTTATTATTTTCCTCTGTTTGAACGATACAAATATTCATCCAAGCCGGGCGGGTTGTAGTATTAAAACGCCCTATTGCATGATGCATACTTCCTTCATAAGCTCGAGTAACAGGTAAATTCAGTCGTTTAATATCAAAGAAACTTTGTCCTTCTCCCCAAAGTTCCACTCGTTTTTGAAAAACGATTTCTTCTACAACATCATCCTGATTAGTTACTTTGCATTCATAAGATGGATAACGATAGCCCTTCATAAAACTATTGATTAAAGAGACACCATCTGAAGCATTTAAGTGAGCTGCTGCTTCCGCTTCGATAAAATACATTTCTTCTATACGCATTAATGGGAAAGAAGTTGCAGACCCTACATTATAGTCAGAAACATTTCCTGAACCCGGACGGAATTTTAAAGAAGCATATTCTGCCATATCTACCGCACTACTAGGATTGCAATATTCGTTCTGACTTTCCAAAGCACTACCTTTAGGAGCTTTCCATGAAAGTTTACGGAAGTCCTTGTCTGAAATCTTGTTGTAGAAGCGAACATCTGCCATCGGTACAGGACCAGCACCTGCGTATCCATAAGCAGCTTCACCCGACATCCATGAAGTCCAGTTTATAATACCGGATTTAACAACATCATCTTCTTTTTGTACACTTGCCCCCCACATCCAAGATGTAGCAGAAATATCATTAAAACCAGAAGTAGTATTAGTCCAATCGGCTTTATTTGTCGGTACATAATTACCGGTATCGATAGCTTTACGTGCATATTCTTTTGCTTTTGCATAATCTTCGACCCACATATACAGACGTGCTTTCAAACCATAAATACATGCCAAATCGGGTAACGTTTTCTTAGGACGACTGAAATACTTAATATATTCTTCTGCTTTATCCAAATCTCCTTCAATGAATTCGAGCATCTTCTCACGAGAGACACGAGGGTTATTTCGCGCTTCTTCCTCAGTAATAGATTCTGTAACAATAGGTACCGTCAAATGCAATACATCATTACCATTCGAATTAACAGACGAAATCTTGTCATTCTCCAAAAATTCAAACATACGTGCCATATCAAGGTAAATAAAAGCTCGATATCCATATGCAGCTCCCAAATATCCTAACAAAGTTTCATCTGTTGTATTAGGATCAACACCTGCAATCAATTTATTACTTGTTTGAACAAATTTCCAGAAGTAGTTCCAAATCCATTGTGTTGTCAAGTAATTCGGACCTATATACTGATTATGCTCCCATGCTGAATAGTGGTCATAATTACTTTCATTAATAACCATTTCTTCTGTCATAACATCACGGACATGCATAATAGAGCCATATCCCCAGTCATAATCTCCTGCATTCCAGGTTTTGTAATCATTGACAAAGGCTGGCATTGCCCATAACAAAGCTTCTGTTGCTTTTGAAGAAGAAGTTAATTGTTCGTCTGTTGCAGAGTTAGTAGGGAACGTTTCCTCAATACAACTACTAAGCAGTAATGAAGAGGAGCAACATATACCCAATATGATTTTTGATATTTTTTTCATAATGTATAAGTCTTTTGTCATTTAAAATGTAACTGTGATACCTCCCGAAATAGTACGGATAGGAGCATAATAGGATGCCGTTCCTGAACCACTGATGCTTTGACGCGGGTCTAATCCCTGACGTTTCGACCAAGTCCATACATTGTCACATGCCAAATAAATACGCAGCTTTTCCAATCCCATTGGACGACATAAATTAGAAGGCAACGTATAGCCCAAGTTTAAATTCTGCAAAGTCAAATAAGAAGCACTAGACAGGAATCGGTCTGAAGAAGCTGCTGAATATGAATCTGCAAACTGGAAACGAGGTATGTTAGAATTAGGATTTTCAGGACTCCAAGCATTCAATAAATCTGCATGCATTACATTTCCTTTTCCCTGAGAAGTAGGAGAATTCATAGCACTTTGATAGTCTCCATCATAGCATTGACCTCCCAATTGATATGTAAAATCTACAGAAAGGTCGAACCCTTTATAAGTAAACGTAGTACCAAAACCACCGTATACATCAGGTAATGCAGTTCCACACAGATAAGTAGTGGCATCTGAATATTTTGTTGTGGTTTCACGCTCTCCATAAGTACCATCCTCATTCTTCTTTTGTATATAATACAAAGCTTCGCCATTCTCATTAACACCGGCATACTTTTTCAAATAAAAAGTATATAATGGTATATCCTCACCATAGAAGTAGTTTCCACTAGAATAACCTCTTGTTCCGTCAGGCATTGTCATAGTTTTGCGTTCTTCCGGTAAATATGTTACCTTATTCTTATAGTTAGTCATATTTAAACGAATATCCCATGTAATATCGTTTGTTTTGACAACAGTTCCATTCAACTCTAATTCCACGCCTCTATTGCGCATATCACCAATATTTGCATAATAAGAAGTATAACCAAATGTAGGAGGCAATGGAAATGAGAACAACATATCACTTGTTTTACGATAGAAGAACTCTACGCTACCCGTCAAACGGCTATCAAATACCTCAAATTCTATACCGGCATTAAAGTTACCATTAGTTTCCCAAGTAATGTCTTTGTTACCCATTGTTTCCGGTACAGCTGCCGGGTTTCCACTAGAATTTCTGATGGTATATACATTTGCATAACGGTAATTACCAATGTTATCATTACCCTGAGAACCATACGAAGCCTTAAGTTTCAGCATATTGATCCATGAATAATCAAACCAATCTTCTTTAGATATCAACCAAGAAGCACCGGCCGACCAGAAATTACCCCAACGATTATCAGGATGGAAGCGTGAAGAGGCGTCGCGACGATAAGAAGCTGAGAAGAAATATTTTCCACCATAATCATACATAACTCGTCCAAAATACCCCTCTCTGTTCAATAAGGTAGTATAAGAATCCTGTGAACCATCAGTAACAGCTCCGGCTAACTCATGATTATTAGGGTCAAACATATTAGATTTGCTAGCATTCAAATTATAATATTCATATCTATTATATTCATGACCTAACATTACATTAATATTGTGTTTGCCTATTTCCTTCGTGTAATTAAGCAGTTGCTGGAAATTATATGCAAAAATACGAGCATGAGTCTTACTTACAATACCGTTAGATGAAGCATATGAACCATAATACGGATTGGTTACTGTGGTAGAACGCCCTTCATCCACATAAACATCATTAGTACTAGTAAATTTAAAATCTTTCAAAAAACGAATTTCTGCAAATACACTTCCACTAAAAGAATTACCGTTACCTTCTCTTGTATTTAAAATGGCATCAGACAACGCATTTGACTTAGTAAATGCGGGACGTTCCAGACCTGCATTTGTTTTATCACCATAGTCATACATTTTAAGTCCATTTTTATCATACATAATATTACCTTTTCCATCACGGATATACAATGGATAAATAGGTGCTATTCTAGTAGCAGCAGCAAATACATTACCGGAAGAAGCAGAACTACCATCTTCTCCCAAAGAATTTGAGTCATAGTGAGTATATGATGAATTAACCCCTATTTTTAACCATTTTGTTGCCTGATAATCGGCTTTTACACGTCCGGTTAAACGGCTATAATCTGAATTTGGAGAAATTCCTTCATTCTTTAAGTAACTGAATGAAGTATAAAAAGAACCTTTATCTGTTCCTGCCGCCACACTGAAATTATATTCTTGACGAAGACTAGTTTTATAAGCTTCATCCAACCAATTATCCGGAATAAGTAAATAGTCTTGCCCATTATAGTTAACCATATTGCCTAAAGTAGCATTAGGATTTAATTTCCCATTTTCTCCGATCATATACTGACCTGTAGGAATTGTATATACATTATACCCCAAACCATAACTATTTGAAGCACATAAATTTTGATTTGCCAATAAATGGGCTTGAGAAGGAGAATATGACTTCTCATTTATAAAATAATCCTTTAATCCCTTATAATACAGCTCATAATATTGAGCCGGATTATCAATGGTTTTATAATCTTGAGTTGCACGTGTATTCACCCCCCATTTTGCATCCAAAGTAACAGTAGCTTTTCCCGAAGTTCCTTTTTTAGTAGTAATGATAATAACACCATTGGCACCACGTGCACCATACAAAGCATTAGAAGCAGCATCTTTTAGTACAGTCATGGATTCAATATCCTGTGAATTAATGTTATTTAAATCACCTTCATAAGGAGTTCCATCTAAAATAATCAAAGGCGAGTTACCGGCAGTAATAGAAGATATACCACGAATTAAGATTGAGGGAGAGTTTTTACCCGGTTGACCTGAACTTGTTCTTATCTGTACACCTGAAACTTTACCAGTCAACGCTTCAGTAGCATTCGAGGTCTGTACTTTTCCAATCTCATCTGCTTTTATCACAGAGGCAGAACCTGTAAAAGCAGATTTTTTTGCTGTACCATAGGCTGTAACAATTACCTCTTCAAGAGTCTCAGTATCAGGTTTTAATGTAATATTCAAATTAGG
>OOCA01000883.1_pt1 | contig 15433 bp, 15 predicted proteins | sample 1671591 | NCBI WGS metagenome assembly OOCA01 (sample SAMN06348172, study PRJEB24527) | human gut metagenome | biome: human gut; feature: ankylosing spondylitis patient; material: feces | host: Homo sapiens | place: China | collected 2015-10 | reverse complement strand
GGAAATATAAGATGGAAGCAGAAACAAAAACAATTCCAGAACACGGGGAACATTTTAATGAAAGTATTGTAAATGAAGTGATTCTGGAGGACATGAAAAAAAACAGAATCGATCATATGAAATATCTTCCTGGAATGGAAGTTCTGGAAGGGTCAGATGTAATGGAGCAGGTAATCTCCGCAATGCAGGAATATGATTATGATAAATATACGGAAGCAGATGTGCGCAGGGCATTGGCGCATGATAACCGTACTTTGGAAGATTTTCAGGCATTGCTTTCTCCGGCAGCATTGCCGTTGCTGGAAGAGATTGCACAGACAGCACAGATAGAAACAAGAAAACATTTTGGAAACAGTGTATATATGTTTACACCGATTTATATCGCTAATTACTGCGAAAATTATTGTATTTATTGTGGATTTAACTGCCATAATAAGATTCGCAGGGCACAGTTAAATGAAGAAGAAATCGATAAAGAAATGGCTGCAATCGCAAAGACAGGACTACAGGAAATTCTGATTCTGACAGGAGAAAGCAGAGCGAAATCGGACGTAAAATATATTGGAGAAGCATGTAAGGTTGCAAGAAAATATTTCAAAGTTATTGGTCTCGAAGTATATCCGATGAACTCTGATGAGTATGCGTATCTGCATGAATGCGGAGCAGATTATGTAACTGTTTTTCAGGAAACATATAATTCCGATAAGTATGAGACTCTGCATCTGGCAGGACATAAACGTATTTTTCCATACCGTCTGAATGCGCAGGAACGTGCATTAAAAGGTGGAATGCGAGGCGTAGGATTTGCAGCACTTCTGGGACTTGATGATTTCCGGAAAGATGCCTTTGCAACGGGATATCATGCATGGCTGCTCCAGCGAAAATACCCTCATGCAGAGATTGCTTTCTCCTGCCCGAGACTTCGCCCGATCATTAATAATGACAGAATCAATCCGATGGATGTACATGAGCCACAGCTGCTTCAGGTAGTATGTGCATATCGATTATTTATGCCATTTGCAAGCATTACTGTTTCTACAAGGGAATGCGAGCGTGTGAGAGATAATCTGGTAAGTATCGCGGCAACAAAGATATCAGCTGGCGTAAGTACAGGAATCGGAAGCCATGTGGAAGACATAGAAGATAAAGGAGATGACCAGTTTGAGATTTCTGACGGAAGATCTGTAAATGAGGTTTATCAGGCGCTTCTGGATCATAATCTTCAGCCGGTTATGAATGATTATGTGTACCTCTGATTTTTATAAAAATGTGATTGCGGTGACCAACAGATCTCTGTGTGAACGTCCTTTTCCGGAGCAGATAGAAAGAGTATGCAATTGTCATCCTAAAGCAATAATACTGAGAGAAAAAGATCTGCCGGAGGAAGAATATCTTCTTCTGGCAGAGAAAATATTGAACATCTGCCGGGAATATGATGTTCCCTGTATGCTTCATACTTATATAAATACAGCCAGAAAACTGGAACATCCTTTTATCCATCTTCCGTTATTTCTTCTGAAAGAATACCAAGGAAAACTTGAGAATTTCCGGGGAATTGGATGTTCAGTTCATTCTGTAGAAGATGCCCTGGAAGCACAGAAATTGGGTGCAACTTACCTTACAGCCGGTCACATTTATACAACTAATTGTAAAAAAGGACTTCCGCCAAGAGGACTGAAGTTTCTTTGGGATGTTTGTGATTCTGTGACGATTCCGGTGTATGCAATAGGTGGAATCCATCCAGGAACAGAGCAGATATCTGAAGTGATAGCACGAGGTGCTGCTGGTGGGTGTATTATGTCTGATATGATGAAAATATAGTAAAAGAACATATTAAGCTGTATGAATATTTGAAACAAATGGAAGAAATTTTACTTGATCTGGTTAAATAAGAGAGTGTTAGTTTTGGACTATTTCTGTGATATAAACGGAAATCATATGGATAAAAAATAAGGATTTTTCAGATATAATTATGCGTGTATAGAAATATAAAAGCCACATTTATTCGACGATTACTAATGAATAAAGTAATTCGAAAATGTGGCTTTTATCAGGAGGGGTACAAGCCCCTCCTGATAAAAGAAGGAATCATTCATCAAAAATAGTAACGATTTCTCCATCCAGAATACGATTTGTATTCTTTACAGCACAGAAGTTACCACACATACTGCAGGTATCTTCTTTTTCCGGCTTTGCTTCTGCACGATAGCGTCTTGCTTTCTCCGGATCCATGCTGAGTTTGAACATTTCTTCCCAGTCAAGGCGTTTTCTGGCTTCGCTCATCTTGTAATCCCAATCGGCAGCACCAGGAATTCCTTTTGCAATATCAGCTGCATGGGCTGCGATTTTAGCTGCAATAATACCCTCTTTTACATCAGCTGCATTTGGCAGACGAAGATGCTCAGCAGGAGTTACATAGCACAGGAATGCAGCTCCTGAATATGCAGCAATAGCTCCTCCGATTGCAGATGTGATGTGATCATATCCAGGAGCAACATCTGTTACGAGTGGTCCAAGTACATAGAAAGGAGCACCATGGCACAGTGTTTTCTGAATTTCCATATTGGCTGCGATCTGGTTCATTGGCATATGTCCAGGACCCTCGATCATAACCTGAACATCCTTATCCCATGCACGTTTTGTGAGTTCGCCAAGAGTGATCAGCTCTTCGATCTGGGCAGTATCTGTTGCATCAGCAAGACATCCCGGACGACATGCATCACCGAGACTTAAGGTGATATCGTACTCTCTGCAGATATCAAGGATTTCATCAAAATGTTCATAGAATGGATTCTCTTTTCCTGTCATTTCCATCCATGCGAACATAATAGAACCGCCTCTGGAAACGATATTCATGAGACGTTTATTCTGCTTAAAACGTGCTGCAGTTGCACGATTCATACCACAATGGATAGTCATGAAATCAACACCATCTTCTGCATGCATACGAACGATATCAATCCACTCTTCGGATGTGATTTTTCCAAGAGCTTTGTGGTAATATACAACTGCATCATAGATCGGAACGGTGCCGATCATTGCCGGACATTCGGAAGTGAGTTTGCGGCGGAAGCTTCTGGTGTCACCGTAAGAGCTGAGATCCATGATTGCTTCTGCACCCATTTCTACTGCAGAATGTACCTTTTCATATTCCATATCAACGTCTTTCCAGTCTCTGGAAACACCTAAATTTACATTGATTTTGGTAGTCAATTTTGCACCGACACCGCTTGGACTGATGCATTTATGATTCTTATTGCATGGGATAATGACCTGCCCTTTTGCAATCAGTTCTCTTAATTCTTCCACATCAAAATGTTCTTTCTCTGCTACGATTTCCATCTGCGGTGTGATGATTCCGTGACGCGCTGCGTCCATCTGTGTTGTGTACTGTGTCATTTTTTCCTCCTTGCCCTGCACTGTGGGCTTCTAAATGAACTGCGCCTCCTGCATATAGCAGGGACTTGCACCTGCGCATATTCGTAAGTTTTCGGGTAAACTTTTGCGATGTGACAGAGAGTGGTGCCCCCGGTCTGTCGTAATAATTAAGATGGGGAAGTGATCTATATGACAATATATGAACGTAAAAATATCCGAAGAAATATATTTTTTGTATATGAAGAAGATATTTTGATCGAATCAAGTGATTTCTCTGCTTCAATTACAAATATCTGCTTGACAATTATCAGGGAATATTATGAAATATTTGCCCTGTATTTTTTCGGATAAAAAAGGAAAGACTGCAATACGCCAACAAGCATACTGCAGTCCGGAAGAACTATAACTTTCCCTACGTTGGCATTATCCAAATCAGGTTATGGGTTAAAGCGATACAGCTTACTCTCAGCCTGCTTACACAAGCACCCCTTGTCTTAATTGCTCACATTGTAACACTTTGATATGAGAAAGTCAATAACAATTCATGATCCAAAGTGGTCAAACTAAAGACATATTATATACTTTAGCATAGGAATGCCATGTTTTGTTCTTGACTTTTTTATTGGCAATTATTTTAATTCCATATTTGAAATTCTTTTTCATTCCTGTAAGAGTGAATGAGTTGGAAGTAGTTGTATTCACTTTTTTGAAAGAACTGTTTCCCGGGTATTTGATATAAACAGTATAGTTTGTTGCACCGGAAATTCTATTCCATTTTACAGACATTGAAGTGCTTGTATTACCCGCTTTCTGAAGTGTAACACCAGTAGCAACGTATCTGGTTGTAGCTGAAGAACTTACATAACGTTTATTATTCAGAATGATGTACGGATAAATTTTCACCTGATAAAATGCAGTTCCGGACATAGGCAGGGTAAAGGAATATCTGGTATTAAAGTACTTTGTAACAGCTTTTTTAGAAGCGTAGCTTTGATAGATAACTTTATATCCGCTGATGGAATTTGAAGGATTTACAGTAGCCATATTGAAAGTATATCCATTTCCGGCAGCATAAGATGATTTAATATTTACACTGGTATAAAGTGTTGTGCATCCGGCTGTGCGGGAGCTTATTGCTGTTCCGGATGAATTTAAGGCAGTAAGTTTTATGTTGTAGGCAGTACCGGCTTTTAATTTATTTATCGTGACTTTATTTCGGGTATTACCGACATATCCCAGAAATCGGTAAGATGATGAATTAAAATTGCTGATACTGACAGCGTACTTATCAGCATTTGAAACAGAACTCCATTGAACGGTTATGGAATTTACAGAGGCAGCAACCTGTTGGATACCGGATCCAGAAGTAAGATAGGAAGCCGCTGCCGCTTGCGCATCAGAATCATCAACAGAAGGAGTATCTGTGTCTTCCTGAATCGAATTTGCAGACTGTTCTGCCAGTGAAAGTTGTGCAGTTGCTGCAAAAACAGCAGCGGTGGATGAAAATGTAAGAATTGCGCTAAGAGCGATGCTTACGAAAAATTTTTTAAAACTTCTTGCTTTCATGATAAAGACCTCCTTTTTAACACGATAAAATAATAAAAAAACTCCGTTAATGTTAAAAATATTTTAACATAACGGAGTTGGATTTCTGTAATTTCCTGTTATTGCTCAGGATATAATCTGATTGATATTGCAAGTTGATAAGACTATTCATCCCAGCCGTCATACATACGGATGTTGACCTGAATATTTCTTACAATATCACCTTCCAGAAGATTAAGGTCGGATTCATCGGAAATTGCAGGAAGATCCATTTCATCTTCCATTACTTCTGCATAGATCCAGTTATAAGCTGCTTCATTTGCATTGTCAATAGCGTCATCCAGAGTGTCGCCTTCTGCTTCACAGCATTCCAGATCCGGAAAGAATGCTTTATATTTGCCTTCTTCATTTTTGCGGAAAACCGCAGGATATATAAATTTCATTGAAAAACTCCTCACTTTCTGTCATAACGAAACGTTATATTTTTCTGTATGGTAAACGGAATGATATTTTTGTGATTCTGGTTTACGTTTATACCGAGAATAGTATATAATACATTCATATATTCAGCAAGTGATAATGGATAAAAAACGGAAATGTAAGAGGGAGATATGGGATGCTTACAATAGAAATGGACAATTTTGATTTGGGTCAGATCTGCAGATCTGGGCAGTGTTTCCGAATGGATCAAATTGGTGATGACCGTTACCGGGTTATTGCGGGAGATAAATATCTGGAACTGACACAGGAAAGAGGAATTGTCAATTTCTTCTGTCCGGAAGAGGATTTTATTTTCTTCTGGATCCGGTATTTTGATCTGGATCATGATTATAATGAATACATACAGAAAATCAATCCCAGAGATAAATATCTGACTGCTGCAGGTGAGATGGGAAGCGGAATCCGTATTCTGCAGCAGGATTTGTGGGAGATGATTATATCATTCCTGATTTCACAGCAGAATAATATTACAAGAATAAAAAAGTGTATTGAAAATATCAGCCGGGAATTTGGAGAGAAAAAAGAAAGCAGTACAGGTGCAGAATATTATGCATTTCCAACTGCACAGGCCCTGGCATCTGCAACTGAAGAACAATTGCGGGAGTGTAATCTGGGGTACCGGGCAAAATATGTGCTGGATACAGCAAGGAAAGTCTTTTTTGGTGACATATCTTTAGAGAGTATCTATGACATGACATATAAAAATGCACGAAAGGAGCTTCTGAACCTATATGGGGTTGGAGAGAAAGTAGCAGACTGCATCTGCCTTTTTGGACTGCATCAGCTGGATGCTTTTCCTATCGATACTCACATCCGCCAGGCACTGGATGCTCATTATAAACGTGGATTTCCAAATCGACGATATAAAGGTTTCCGAGGCGTGATGCAGCAGTATATATTCTATTATGAACTGACAAACAGCAGCAAATAAAGGAGAAATGTTATTATGGAAATCGGAGCAATGTTAGACGAATTAAGGGAAAAAGCACTGAAAGACCGTAACATCTGGCAACAGTTGATGGATACCAGAAAAGAAAAACAGCCACTGGATGCTTTCTGTGCCAAGTGCCGGGAACTTGGATATGAAATTTATGAAATGGATCTGATCACCGCCGGCGAAGAATTCTATGCTACTATGCGAAGAAGTACAAACGGTGGAGGAGAGAACTCTCCAAAGTTGGCAGGGGAAGATGACTTCTATGAACTCTTTTTTGCCAGCCTGGAGCAAGATAAGTAATTTTAAATCCCCGTTCAGTGTTTGAGTTATGAACAAACATTGAATGGGGATTTTTTATGGAAAAGTAGTCTATGGAGTATCAAGTCAGATACAAAAGAAAATAAATGATTACTTTGAATGTTCCAGACCATTCTTTGCACAGATATCGTTAAGGCAGCATTTATCACAATATGGCTTTGTACGTGCTGTACAGACATCACGTCCATGATTAACCAGACGATGGCAGAGCTCATTTCCCTCTTCCGGTGGAATGATCTTCCACAAAGCCATTTCTACCTTCTTAGGATCTTTTATACCATCTACCAGGCCAATACGGTTAGACAGACGGATACAATGTGTATCCGTAACAATCGCAGGTTTGCCAAACACATCTCCCATAATCAGATTCGCACTCTTTCTTCCCACACCAGGAAGCTTCAGCAGAGCATCAAAATCATCAGGAACATTATCATGATACTGTTCATGTAAAACTTTCATGCATGCGCTGATATCTCTGGCTTTACTCTTTCCCAGTCCGCAAGGACGCACGATTGCTTCGATGTCAGCTACGTCGGCGTTTGCAAGAGCCTCCACTGTAGGATATTTTGCGTACAGATCCTGCACAACCACATTCACCCTCGCATCTGTACACTGTGCAGCCAGACGCACACTTACCAATAATTTCCACGCATTATCATAATCCAGAGTACAATCCGCATCCGGATATTCCTTTTTCAATCGCTCAATAACCTCAAGGGCTAATTCCTGTTTTGTCATATATATTTTCTAACTCCGTTTCATATTTTATTGTATTTCTATAATATCATAAACAAGCTCTGCTTGCATTTCCGATTTTCCTATATTAAAATAAAATCAGCCGTTGTATTTACAACAAAGCATATAAAAAATAATAAAAAGGAAACTATATGATAGATACAGAATTTCTATGCAGATCCCGTCTGTTCAGGGGATTTACAAAAGAAGAAATAACAAGTCTGCTGGAGTGCCTGAATGCCGCTGTCAAAACATACCGCAAAGGAGAATACATTTTCCAGGCAGGGGAAGTGACAGAGAATTTTGGAATGATCATAGAGGGAAAAGTTCAGATCATCAGTGATGACTACTGGGGGGAAAGACAGATTCTTGCCGGTTTTGGAAAAGGACAGCTTTTCGGGGAGGCATATGCATGTATGGAGAAAATGCCTCTCCTGGTCAGTGCGATAGCAGTAGAAGAATCTCAGGTTCTGATGCTGAATGCTCACAGAGTTCTTCAGACCTGCACCTCAGCCTGTGACTTTCACCGCAGACTGGTAGAAAATCTGGTAGGGATCCTGGCAAAGAAAAATCTCACACTTACCAGAAAAATCGACCAGATCAGCAAAAAAACAATCAGAGGAAAAGTGCTTGCATATTTGTCAAGTGAGGCCGGACAACAGGATAGCAATGATATTACTGTTCCATTTAACAGACAGCAGCTGGCTGAATATCTGGCAGTTGACAGAAGTGCATTGTCGGCGGAATTGTCAAGGATGCAGAAAGAGGGTATTATCAGTTACAGAAAGAATCATTTTGTTTTAAATAAAGATCATATAGAATAGTCAAAAAACAGAACGTTAATTTATTGGTACACAGGTTGAGTATTTTTGATTAACTGATAGAAATTAACACATAAGAGGGAAAAGAATGAAAGTACGAATGTATAATGTAGGTTTCGGAGACTGCTTCTGTCTCCGGGACAGAAAGAAGAGTCTGCTGGTGGACTTTGGAACTAATAACAGCAGAATAGAGGGACGCCCGAGAAGAGAGATATTTGATGTGATTATTTCAGACTTATCTACGATTAATCGCAAGAATCTGCTTCTGACTCATTTTCATATGGATCATCTGTCGGGACTTCTTTATATGATGAAAAACAGAGACAGTTCTCTGGATTTTGGGAAAATTTATCTGCCGGATGTGTTTTCAAAAGAAGAAATGAGCAGGACACTTGTATTGTTGCTTCTGGCGGATCTGCTGAAGGAGTCAGGGCTTCCGAGCCGTCAGGTCAGCCTTTTTGCACTGGTGGATGCACTTCTGGAGAACAGACAGAATCTGGAACTGCTTTCTCGAGGTAAGATTTTTGAGGATAAATATCAGGCATTATGGCCGGATACGGATGTCATTCAGAGAGAAACAGATGAGGTATATAATGAGATCTGCAAAAACGAAAATCTTGCAGCGGTTATGGAAGAATTGCTGAATTTTGCAGAAAAACTGCGCAGAATCATCTGGTCTATGACAGAGGAAGGAAAGGCACAGACAGAGGAAGAACAGGAGAAGATTTCTCTGGCATATGTCTATGACCGGGAGTTTCGGAGGATTAAAGCGATACCTGAATTCAAAGAGCTTCTCAGTTTTCTGAATACAAATAAAGTTAATCTGAGACAGTTTAAACATAAGATCAGTATTGTTTTTCAGAATGCAAGAGATGGAGAACTGAACCTGTTGTTTACCGGAGATGTACAGCCGGGACATTTGAAGATGATCGCAGAAAATTATGATGGGAAGTTGCCGTTATATGAGCATTACTGGTGCATTAAAGTGCCACATCATGGAACTCAGGAACATTATTTTGATTTCTCGCAGTACGAACCGGAAAACATGATGATCTCTAATGGAATTCATTTCGCGAACAGTAAAAAAGAATCAAAAGAGTTGCGTACATCACCGCTTTATGGAGGATTATTTTATATCCCGGATACACATATGTATTGTTCTAACTGTGATTGCTGTGACTGCTATGAAAATGGCTGTTCCTGCAAAGAGGCAGATGTTATCTCGCCGGCGTACTATAAAGATATTTAAACTACTATAAAGATACTTAAACTATGAAATTGTCATTCTGCTATAAATAAGCAAAGTAAATTGTGGATATTCGTCCATTCATTTGAGAAGAATCAGGTAAGGTTTATTGAAGTAAAATCGAAGTAAGGTATGTTGCCGGGAACAAAAATGGATGGTAAGGACTTTACAGAATTTACAAAAAACAGCAGGTATCCGTATATTCCATTGAATATACAGTACCTGCTGTTAGTTTTTATATGATAATAACTATGATGTACGATTATTTCGCCGGTGTCAGGTGCCAGATATCGTTGTTGTACTGTTCGATAGTTCTGTCAGAAGAGAAGAATCCGGCTTTTGCAATGTTAACCAGCATCTTCTTTGCCCATGTTTTTCTGTCGGCATAATCAGCCAGTGCCTGATCTTTTTTCTCAACATAATCGTTGAAGTCAAGCAGAGTCATGAACCAGTCTTTGCTTACCAGTTCGTGATGCAGTCTTTCAAGATTTTCTTTATGGCCAAGTGCCAGCATCTTTTCACTTACAATGAAGTCAACACATTCTTTGATGCGTTTGTCATTTTCATAGATATCTCTGGAGCAGTAGTCTGCTTTCTCGTAATGCTCGATAACTTTCTCACTGGATTCACCGAAGATATAGATATTATCTTCACCGACCAGTTCACTGATCTCAACATTAGCGCCGTCCATAGTTCCCAGAGTAACGGCACCGTTCAGCATGAACTTCATGTTACCTGTACCGCTTGCTTCTTTGGAAGCCAGGGAGATCTGTTCAGAAATATCGCATGCAGGGAATAATTTCTCAGCTGCAGATACATTGTAGTTCTGAACCATAACAAGCTTCATGTATGGTGCAACTTCCGGATCATCTTTGATAAGATCCTGAAGTGTAAGCAGAAGATGAATGATATCCTTTGCGATTACATAAGCAGGAGCTGCTTTTGCACCGAAGATAAAGGTTACAGGCTGAGATGGTTTCTTTCCACCCTTGATTTCCAGATATTTGCTGATGATGTACAGAGCGTTTAACTGCTGGCGTTTGTACTCATGGAGACGTTTGATCTGGATATCATAGATGCTGTTCTCATCAATTTCAACACCTGTGTTGGACAGGATAAATTCTTTACAGGTTTTCTTAGCTTCTGTTTTGATCTCAAGAAGCTTGTTCAGAACTGCGTCATCATCCTTATATTTCAGGAGATTTTCCAGTGCAGTTGCATTTGTTTTAAACTCATCACCGATCAGAGAGGTAATATAGTCTGTCAGCGGATGATTGCAGTGCATTAACCAGCGGCGGAATGTGATACCGTTAGTCTTGTTATTGAATTTCTCCGGATAAATATCATAGAAAGCTTTCAGCTCGCTTGTTTTCAGGATTTCTGTATGCAGGGCAGCAACACCGTTGATGGAGAATCCGTAGTGGATATCCATATGTGCCATGTGAACCAGATTATTTTTGTCAATGATGGCTACATTTTCCTGTGGATATTTTGCTTTGATTTTCTCATCCAGCTTTTCGATAATCGGTACAAGGTGAGGAACTACATCAAGAAGGTAGTCCATCGGCCATTTTTCCAGAGCTTCTGCGAGGATGGTATGGTTTGTGTAAGCACATACTTTGGATACAATCTCAGCAGCTTCGTCGAAGTCGATTCCGCGCTCTGTCAGGAGACGGATCAGTTCCGGAATGACCATACTTGGGTGAGTATCGTTGATCTGGATCACTGCGTAGTCTGCAAGGTCATGAAGGTTGCAGCCTTTCTTTGTTGCCTCGTCAAGGATGAACTGTGCGGCATTGGATACCATGAAATACTGCTGGAAGATACGGAGCTTACGTCCGTCATCATCACTGTCATCCGGATACAGGAACAGTGTCAGGTTGTGAAGGATGTCCTTTTTGTTAAAGGAAATTCCATCGTGAACCATGGATTCATCTGCCAGATCAATGTCAAATAAGTGCAGATGAATGGATTTGTTATTGTAGCCTGCAACATCGATATCGTACAGTGAAGATTTCAGTGAAAATCCTCGGAACGGTACAGTATAGGAAACACCTGCAGGTGTGAGCCAGCTGTGTTCTTCAATCCATGGGTTCGGAGTTTCTTTCTGAAGTCTGTTCTCAAAGAGCTGTTTGAAAAGACCCAGATGATAATTCAGACCAATACCTTCGCCCGGAAGACCGAGAGTTGCGATGGAGTCCAGGAAGCATGCTGCCAGACGTCCAAGACCACCATTTCCAAGAGATGGTTCCGGTTCTACTTCTTCGATGTCAGCAATGGATTTTCCATTCTCTTTTAAGAATGCGGCAACATCATCATAGATTCCCAGGTTGATCAGGTTGTTGGATAATAATTTACCGATCAGGAACTCTGCGGAAATGTAATAGATTTTCTTCTTTCCATCCTGATAGCCTTTTTCAAAAAGCTGATTTTTTGTATAGATCAATAATGCGTTGTAAATTTCTTCATTTGTGCACTGACGCGCGTTTTTCTTATACAGGTCATAGATGAGCTTTTCTAAATTTTCCATCGTAATCTCCCTTTCTGAAATGAATATGTGTTTTTTATGAGTTAGATTGCTTATTTTTTAGTTTTGAATAGTGTATTGTTTTCTGGTTTATATCAGGAAGAGAAGTTCTCTTGCTGACATCTATAACTATATCAGCAGTCAATTTAAAAAAATACAACAAAATTGCGATTTTATGACAGGTTTCTGCGAAACTTATGAGGAGACATTCCGGTTGCCTGCTGGAATTTCTTAATGAAGTAGCTGGTGTTGTTGAAGCCTACTTCCAGTGCGATCTCTGTGACAGAGGAATCGGAGTGCAGAAGCAGAGGCTTGGCTTTCTCAATGCGCAGGTCATTGATATAGGCAATCAGAGTCTTGTCCGTATATTGTTTGAACAGCTTCATAAAGTAGTATTCGCTGTAATTTGACATGGCAGTAAGGTCTGCGGCATTGAGAGGCTGGGCGTAGTTCAGGTTAATATAGTCCAGGATCTTTTTAATAGAAGCAAGACTCTTATTTTGTTCTTTATCCGCAGGAATAATGTAATTTCCCATGAGCATTTCATAGAAGAAACTGAAAAACAGAGCTTTTAATTTTACAAAATAATAAGGCTTTTTTTCCTTATGGCAGGTGTGGATTGTATCAAAAAGCTGGCAGATATTTTCATAGTTGCTGTCTGCTGGAGAAATAATATGCGTAAATTCCGCCTGATTTTCCATCAGCAGGGAAATAACACGTTCCTGACATAAATCTCCCACCGGACTGGACAGGAAGCTCAGGTCGAATACAATGCTTCTGAAATAAAGGATATTCTTCAGATCTGTTTTTATGCCATGAAGAACTCCACGGTTTACGATGATCAGATCACCGGACTTGACGCGGAGAATCTCTTTATTCAGACGTACCAGACCGCTGCCGGATTCAATATAGATCAGTTCCATCTCATCATGCCAGTGGTTATAGAGAGAATGGAAGATCTGGCAGTTGTCTGTATAGGTTTCTATGGGAAGCTCAAAGGAGCCGTGAGAACTTCGTTCTTTCAGGGTATCATCTACTTCAATTGTGGGAGTAACTGGCATGGAAAGCGCCTCCTTTTTTCAGAGATTTTTTATCTGTAGTAAGACAATGGAATCAAAAGTATCATTATGGTCAATCCACTGATAGGAGCCATTATACCTCTGACAGATATCTTCAATAATAGAAAGCCCATATCCATGAGAACCCGGTTCTGATTTCGTAGTCTTATGTGTAAAACTCTGTAACGGGTTCTTGGTATTGTGCATATATATGGTAAGAAATCCGTTGGAAATGTTTGCAGACAGCCGGATTTCAGGCTCAGGATTGCCGGAAGCGTTACAAGCTTCGATAGCATTGTCCAGAAGATTAAAAAATATACTGCTCAGGTCAGTTGTATCAATGGAAATCTTTTCCGGTAAAAGGATCTCATAGGACACCTGGATATGTTCCTGTTTGGCGCGGAGCCGTTTTCCTTCCAGGATTGCCTGCAACAGGTTATTCTGACAGTAAGGATGAAAACGATCCTTCTGAAAAGTCTGGTTCAGATTTTTGATGGCAGTGTCGGCCTGCTCATGTTTTCCCTGCTCCAGGAGTGACTGGAAGTTCTGAAGTCCCTGTGCAGTTTTGACCTGAAAATCCTGAGTATCCTGTCTGCGGATCTGAAGACTGTAATCCTGTTCCTGTTTTAATTGTTTCTGCTTTTGAAGAAAAGCCAGTTCCATTTCAGTATTGGATTTCTTTAACACATCAGAAAGCACGCAGTATAAAAGAATACAGATAAGAATCATAAACACTGCCAGGATCAGAAACATATGATCAATTTTTTCTGTATAAATCGTAGACAGAAAATATAACAACTGGAATATAAAGAGGAAGAGAAATAAAGGAATCAATTTAATGTTCTTTTTCATGACTGCAATCCTCCTCTGGTTGTTTTTCTTGTGGTCTGCAATTAAGCCGGGACAGAACAGAAGCGGTATATGTTTCTGCTTCCTCATATTTTTTCATATTCATCAAATACATGACAGACATGATGTGATTCTCAATATCGTGATTCCATTTTCGGAGATTGGCATATTCATTACTTAACTGAACGGAATCATTCATCTGCTTTTTCATCAACTCAATTTCCATTTTTTTCTGTAAATATTCCCTGTGCTGCTGGGCTAAAGAACGGACTGCACGCAGAAACAGCAGATAACTGCCGATGCATATGATCCAGTAAATGATGCTCAGAGCCAGAATTGCTACGGGCTTTTTCTGAAGGGAAATTATAACATTGAGAAAAACCGGAGCGACCAGCGGCAGTAACAGTTGTAAAAAGGTGAGTATTTTCAAATAATCTATACACTGTCGCAGGATTTCTGATATTTTCCAGAGAAGAAACAGGCCAAGCAGGATGTTGGAGAGTTCAATGACGAAATATTCTACAGGTAAACAGCTGGATATCAGATTGTGCGGAGTATAGATATGGGTCGGTATAAAAAGATTATGAAGTGCTATGAAAACACTGGTACATAAAATTTCCGGACAGATTATCAGCAGCTGGAAAATAAAATAAACAGCTAATTTTTTCATAAAAGATGCCTGGAATAAAAAAAGTGTTACAAGAAATGCTGTAAGCTGAAATACGATTGTAATTTCGTTATGCTGTGATTCACGCTTGATCAAAAATAACAATGCCATAAATACTGACAGACTCAAAAACAGTGGAAGTGAGATCTTGCGTTTGCAGGGTAGGATCCTACAGTAAAAGTAAAGCAGTCCAAAACACAGATAAAGGCTGGATAGAATACACAAAAATAGATTGATCATATGACTGCCCATTTACTGCACCTCCCTGTGACTGGCAAGCATCATGAAAGCAAAAGCGTCCTTAAACTGCTGGTAATAAGATCTGCTGACAGGGATCTCTGTATTATCAGAAAGTATAATGCCTTTATGACTGTAAGTACGTACAGCATGAAGATTAACGGCAAAGCTGTTATGACAGAGACAGAAATCAGGTTTCATTCTTTCGGTAAGAACTGTCAGTTTTTCTTTTGTTGTATATGTTCCTGTTCTGGTATAGATGGTGGTCTGCCTCAGATTCCGTTCCAGATAAAGAATATCGGAGCAGAGCACCTGATAATTGCGTGAATTTCCGGAGAAATACAGATACCGTGTATGCAGTTTCTCAAGCTTCTGGCACGCTGCCCTCAGAGCCAGAGGGAGATATTTTTCCATCTGCTGTTTATGGATAAAGTAGGTGTGTTCTGTCTCATATACTGCGGTAGCATATTGCAGATACTGGCTGATAAAAATAATCTGAGTGTCCGGGCTGATATGGTTGATCTTTTCTGCAAGTGAGATGCCATTTACAGTGTCAGAACCCAATGTTGGGAACTTAGCGTCAACTTAAATGAATTATACCTGTATGTATTAAA
>OOCA01000762.1_pt1 | contig 17391 bp, 10 predicted proteins | sample 1671591 | NCBI WGS metagenome assembly OOCA01 (sample SAMN06348172, study PRJEB24527) | human gut metagenome | biome: human gut; feature: ankylosing spondylitis patient; material: feces | host: Homo sapiens | place: China | collected 2015-10 | reverse complement strand
TAGAGGAAGATTGAAGTAACATTATACTCCGGGAAGTGTTTCCGTTGATAATCATAGGGGAACTTCTGCAAGTTTAGGCTATAGGATAAAGTCAAAACATTGACAATGCTATCATTTAGTTCTGCCATTCTGAGCTTTGCGAAGAATCTGTAAACATAAAGTAGATGTAAACACTTCCTTCACTACGCTCAGGATGACAAAATGATAAGACTACCGAGCCATTGGGAATAACCCTTCTGCGCATATGTTTTTTGTGCAGGAAGGATAAGTTACGTATGGCATCAGAACTTAAAAAGTCCACTTCTTCCACACCATTCATTTCCACCACCACGGTATGGGGCGGATGGTATAAGTATGGCTGCTGCCATCGGCATACTCTTCCAGCTTCCCGTCACCCCATTTGATGAGCCCGGTCAAGTCGCCGGGAGGTGTGCATTTGTGATATACCTTCCTCGCTTTTTTATTAGCCTTAAGACTTGTTTTCACTCTTCCATTTTTCGGCATATTCATTCAGGATTCTGCGAATGCTCAGCCCTATTTTGATGTAATCTTTCTCATTAAGATTGGCTAAAGAGACTCGTATGCTCCATTCAGGTCCGTCGAATCCCCCTCCGTTCAGCACTACCAATCCGGTTTCTGTTGCCAGACGAAAGACCACATTTAGTGGATTATATGTTGATTTCAGGTAATGGACGAAATCATCGCCATAGAATTTCTTTGCCCATACCAGCATATCTATTTCCGAATAATATCCGGCACGAAGCGGGTCATCGGGTAAAATAAATCCGGTATTATCCCATAATGCTTTCAGTCTGCTATGAATCAGATTAAGCATGGCATGACGATATTTATCCTCTTTATCAAGCAATGAGAAAGCAGCAAACAATGACATTTGCATTTGTTGTGGAAGTGACAGTCCGGCGGTGTGGTTTAGAGCAACCTGACGGCTGTCGGCCACCATGCGGTCAATGAATTTCATCTTTTCTACATCTGTAGTCAAAGAACCGTATCGTTTGGCAAGTTCACTTTTGCGTTTACGGGGTAAAGCGGCAATCAGCTTGTCGAATACATTATTTTCGTGGATGGCATTGACGGCTATGCGCCATCCCGTAGCTCCGAAATACTTCGAGAATGAATATACGCAGATGGTATTGAACGGTAAATCTGCCAACAGACTTCTAAATCCGGGAACAAAAGTTCCATAGACATCATCTGTTATTATCATCAGGTTTGGATTCCAACGATTTACTACGTCTTTGATGGCATCTACACATTCCTTGTTCAGCTCGTAGCTGGGCGGATTGCTCGGGTTAATTACAAACAGGGCTTTGTACTTCGGGTCACGCAACTTGTTGATATCCTCTACTTTGTATTGCCAGGTGTGCAAGCCGTTTTCGTCTATCGTGTCAGCGCTGATGTTCAGTACGTCATAATCGTAACGAGTCAGTTCGGGTATTTCGATGTATGGAGTAAAGGCAGGAACCATCAAAGCGATGCTGTCTCCGCGGTGCAATAGGAAGTTTTCTTCTAACGAATCGAATACATAGCACATGCCTGCCGTACCGCCTTCGGTGGCAAAAAGGTCAAAGTTGCCTTGAGGGGGACGTTCGTCACACATTTCCCGATTCAGATAGTCGCGTACAAGTATTTCCGTATACTTCAGGATACGGTCAGGCATCGGATATTGGTTGCCTGCCATACTTTCGGCCCATTCATGTACTAAGGAATCAGGATCGACTGCATGTTCCATCAACATATAATTATAAGTACGCTTCAACAGACCGATTCCCGGTTCGCCTTCATGGGTTTTCAGCCACAGCTCAAACCGTTGGGCAATACCTTCTTTCTGAGGAATACCGGCTATTCCTTCAGACATATCCATGACACGTCGAGATTCTGCAATGGCAAAAGATCCCAAAATGAAGAAGGCTTCACGAGCTTCGGTGGCAATCCAGTTGGGGTTTCCCCTGCCGGCATTCAGCATGACGTGTGCCATCTTCTTCACACTTTCATCTGCCATTTCTATCAAACGGTTCTTGAGCTCAAACGGACTGATTTTTTCCAAGTTCTTGTCCATTTTCGCTACGCTGCTCTTATCGCTTAAATATTCCATAATGTTATAAGGTTTAGATGATTACATTAATAAAACAATGACTACTCCCCAAATAATGAGAAGGGTGTTCCCCACGGCGTAGGTCACGGTATAGCCGAGCGATGGGGTCTCACTGCCTACTGCTTCCTGAATAGCTCCCAGTGCAGCAGTGGTAGTTCGCGCTCCGGCTGTGCATCCCAATGCCAGTGCAGGATGGAAGTGAAATACATATCGGGCCAATATCAGTCCTAGCAATAAAGGCAATGAAGTGGCAAGGATGCCGATAATAAAAAGCATCGGTCCTACTTCTTTCAGTCCTTGGATGAAACTGGGACCTGCAGAGATTCCTACGACGGCTATAAACATATTCAATCCTACATTATTCAATACCCATAGAGAGGATTCCGGAATTTGTCCGAATGTGGGGTGTTTACTGCGCAACCATCCGAATACCAGGCCTGCAATCAGTGCTCCTCCACTTGTGCTGAGACTGATGGGAACTCCGCCTATGTGAATGGCCAAGGCGCCGATAACTCCTCCTATTAAGATGCCGATGCCGACAAATACCATATCGGTAGCATTGGTAGGCCGGTCGATATATCCTAATTGCTTAGCAGCTGTTTCTACTTCTTTCTTCAGTCCTACCAATTCTAATGTATCACCTGAATCGACCATGGTTTGGGCAAACACGGGAATATCAATACCCGCACGTTTGATGCGTCTTACACTCACTCCATGCATGAAAGGTTGCTTACGAATGAATTCAAGTTTTTGGTTGGCATATGGTTTCTTATGTATCATGACCGGCAATACCTCTACAGGGAAATCAAGCAACTGGGGATCTATCACTTCTTCGCCAATCCAATCTTCTTCTCCTATGGCAAATTCACGACGTCCACTTAATACTACTTCGTCACCTTTTTGTAATAATTGTCCCGGAAGAATTTCGTTAATAATGGTATGATTATGTCTCATTCTTTCAACAAACAGCCTTTTCCCTTGCGAAATAAAGTAAGATTCGAGTTGCTCTACCGTTTTACCGTTTCCAAACCAATCGTTTTCTATGGTATAAGCACGGAATACGACCGGTCGGCGAGCATGTTCGAAGCCGGGCTCATCAGCCTCACTCGTTCCCATTTTTGCTTCCAGTTCTTTACAGGCAGCTTTTACTTTTTCCAGTCCGCCCAACATTTTCGGACCCAAAGAAGAGAGCACCCATGCTGACCCTGCAGTTCCATAGATATAGGTAACAGCATAAGCTACGGGAATAATATTTATCATATTGTTTTTCTGCTCTGTGTTGATGTTTAAGCCATTGATGGTGTCGTCTGCTACTCCGATAACAGCAGAAATGGTTTGTGCACCTGCCAGTAATCCGGCTGCTTCGCCTGCATTATATCCCATTATAAGTGCTAAAATCCAGGTTATAACCAAACAGCCAACGCACATTAAGACGGCAAATCCCACTTGTGGCAAGCCGTCTTTTTTTAATCCACGAAAGAATTGCGGTCCCACTTTGTAACCGATGGCAAATAAAAATAGTAGAAAGAAAACCGATTTGACCGGCTCTTCAATGGTGATGTCGAGTTGACCTACCAGTACTCCGACCAAAAGTACGCTGGTGACGATTCCCAGACTGAATTGTCCTACTTTGATTTTACCAATCCAGAATCCTGCGGCAATAGTGAGAAAAATAGCCAGTTCTGAATGTTGTCTTAATAGATGTATTACCCATTCCATATATTCTTATTTCTTTTATAATTGCAATCTACAACAGAAGGGATAAAAAGAAGTTGAGTTAAAATCATCCAAATTGTGCATAGTTCTAATATTTTTTGTTTTATTTGCACAGATAGGATGATTGAAGTATGAAAATTGAAGCGATTGTAAAATATATTGTAGTGAGCTTCTTACTGTTTGCAAACTTGAGTTGTAAAGAAAATAAAGACGAAACACTTATAGCAAAAGTAACTGACCTGACAGAAGAAGAAGAGGTTATATCGGATATAGAGTATGATGGTGACGGCAGAATAATACGTTATGGTGATACTCCGATAGTGTATGCGGGCGATAAGGTAACCATAGGAAAAATGGATTGCTTTCATTCGGGAAATAAGCTTTGCTCGGTAACTTTTAAAATGGCTAAAGGCAAGGCGATAGAAAGTCGTACACGTTGTTTGTTGAAAAGAGGTTCGGAAACGTGGGATGTTTTTAAGACTTCGACTTATGAATACGGAGCTGATACATTGTGTATCAAGTCGGACTATTTTGGAGTGGAAGGAAATGATTTCTTAAAACGCGTCTGTACGAAATATATATTTGGTGATGATGGAAAACTGATGGAATCCATTACCTCCCATCATGAATTAAATGACAGTACTTATGTGTGTCATAGTTATTATAATTATGATAATCATATTAATTATCGGGCAAATTTGAATATACAGGCTTATGTAATGGATAGTGATGGCTTGGATGGCTTTTTCTATTTTTTACTAAACTTGGGGGATTTCAGGGTAGATACAGTTTTGCCCAATGATATCGGACGTTGTGTAAATCATGGTGCTGAGACTTATAACGTGCATGCTAACTATAGATTGGATGATGAATCTCCGATAAAGATAGAAGTCCTGTATAATTATACAAAACTTCTCTCTCGTATCGAATTGTCTTATAAGTCATTAAAGTAGTTCATCCAATAGAATATAGATATCTTCTTCCGAAAATCCTTTTTCAATAAGGTATTTTTTGTCTTCCAAATAGAAGGTAAGGAACATGTTACGGTCTTCGCACATACTCTGTGCTTTTTGATAATAGTTGATAGCCGTTTCGATATTTCCTAATGTATAGTATAAATGTCCTGCATTCATCCAGTCTTGCATTTTGGGCTTGGTAGCCTGAAGCAGTAGATCATAATATTTACGTGCTTCTTCATATTTGCCGATAACAAATGAACACCAGCCGATAGCACGGCGTGCATTATTGGGATTTTTTTCCAGGTATTCCACTTTAAAGAAGTACCCCAAAGCCTCTTCGTATCTTTTCAAGGCTACCAAACATTGACCAATCTGTAAGGACAGGTTTAAATTGTCGGGCTGAACAATTTCTACTTTTTTGAAGTATTGCAATGCCTGTTCAGGCATGCCCAGCTTATGGTAACACAAGGCCAGATGACGGTTAGTCCATAAGGCATCCGGGGCAATGATATCAGCTTGTTTATAATAACTCAACGCTTTATCGTAATTTCCCAATTTCTGGAGGGAATAACCGGCTTTCTGCCATAACTCGGAGTTGGTTTTATTCTCTTCAAGCAGGATGCTGTATAGCTGGAATGCTTCCTCCATATAATCTTTTTGGAAGAAATAATCTGCCAACTTTTTCAGTTCTTCAGGTTGGGTTATTGCTTTTTTAAGGCTGTTATATTTCCACAGTTCAAAGCGGCTTTCGAAGATGTCTTTTTCTTCGGAACGGCGAGACCATAATTTGAAGAAGCGGTATAAATCATGAATATACTGGCGACTGATATTCTCTTTTTTCAAGGTGGACTTCGTCATCTTTGTTATCTGTTCCAGCTGTTCTTGCGATACAGAGCTTTGCTCGTTCATCTGATGTATCATCAGCTCTCTTTGCGATTCAGGCATTTGTATCAAGCTGAAACAGAAAGAATATTTATCTGAATTGCAGAAGGAATCGCTATTGAGTATAATGTCCAATAAGGACATTCTCTTTTCTTCATTATCTCCAAATATGGTAACAATATCGGGAAATTGGCGATCGAAAGGATAGAACCAATGTGACATTTGGCGGAAAAAAGGGAACTGCTTTAGTTGAGAGAATGTGCTCATATAAACATCAGCTCCCTCCATTTGCAATTCGCCCATTTCACGTAATTTGTCAGTAATGCCCGATTTGTCAATCCAGTTTTCCCATTCCGGGTTAAGATCATCGGAGTCTTCTGTTTCATCGAACCCGATTTTGTTGGCGTTCCCAATGCGCGGATTTCTCATCATTTCGGGAATGATTTCTTCCCGCATCTTCCTGTCTATTTTCTGTGTCTCGCGTGAAAGCTGCAATTGAATCTGTATGGTATGCAGGTTCTTAATAAAATCAGCATCTTCATTGAGTAGTGAGAGCTTTGCACGTGCTTCGGGATACATCATGATACGATGTTCATGGAAAAGTGCAGTTATCACTATACCTACGATAGCACGTTGGTTCACCATAGGATCAGGGTGATTATACGCTTCGAGGAGCAGCATATATTTTCGTATATCAAAAATTCTGGATTGGCTCATCGTGACGGCACTGATGAAGACGCAAAGATCATTGACCGGTACCAGAAGTGATTTGAGCAGTGTCTGGGCTTCCTGTGCTTCGGCTTCCGTCCAATATAAAGAAACCCAGGTTCTTTCGAATAACTCGTTGAGTGCTTTTTCATGACGTTCGCGTATTCCTGCCAATTCTGATTTACAGCGATTGGCATCACTGTAAATCAGAGGAGCTGTCGCTGCATCTTCCGTATAGGCTTCCAATTGCATTTGCAGTTCGGAAAGAGTATGCGGTTTAGCGTGCCCATAAGTGCGTATCAAATCATAATATAAAGCAAAAGAAGATGTACTGTTTTTCATGATATGTGTCCGTTCTGCCATTTCGTAAGCCGATCGGAATATTTTATTATACATATCCTTTTGTTTTGGATCTTTTATGCCCTTTGCGTTGTATTGCAACATCAGATCGTATGTCGTTTGCAGTGTTTCTACGTCAGTACGCAGCTGCCAGCTGGAACATTGGCTGGCCATGGCATGGATTTGTACCAATGCTTCTTTCAAACGATGATTTTCGAGTAAATTGAAAACGTATTCTATTTCATTATGCATATTAGCCATAAGTTATATTTCTATTTATGTGTAAAACAACCGGAAGCCCTTTTAAGTTCTCATTTCAGCCAAGTGGCACGTTTCCATATGTATTCCATCGGTCCGTGTGAATGATGGCTCATCCACCAGCGGCAGAATGTAAACTGCAAGATGAAGAATGCGATACCCGCCAGGCAACTGACAGTGATGCCACATTGGTTGTGAAGAGCAAATCCCCAGTTATAGTATAACATAGAACCTACTATGCTTTGAGTAATATAGTTGGTAAGACTCATCTTTCCGTATGGAGTGATTTTCATTAAAAGATAATGCATATTTGTATTATAGAATGCAAAGATAACTCCCGAAACCAATACCAACATGAATGAGAAGTTAGAAAGCGAGGTGATGATAAGTGATAAAGGGGTCAATATTGATTTATTGACAATGAATGCCGGCAACATATTGCCTAATCCGTATAAAGGAAAGAATGCGATAAGTGCACCGGCAAGTATTTTATTCCATATCTTCAAGTTCTCTTTTTGGAATAGTCCACGTCGTCCGATTAACATACCCAACAAAAACAAAGCTGCCGTTTGGAATACACGTCCGTGATCCCATGCCCAGGCAAGACTGGCTATTTGTCCTTCCCATAAATTCACCCGGACTGTTTCTAAAAACGAACCATGACTTTGTACGGCAAAGGTGGCATCCCAAAAGCTGCGGGTGGGAATGGCCGGAGTAATGAAAGACGGGTCCAGGCAGGCACGTATTACATAGTAAAGTGGCAAAGGCTGTATCAATAGCACGCAAGCGAGAAGGAATACCCATTTGTCTTTCAGACGGCAGGTGAGGGGCAGGATAAAACCTACCAGTGAATAAAGTACCAGCACTTCCGCGGTGAAGAAGCTGGCATTGATATTGCCTATTAAGAATAACAGGATGAGCCGCCAGCAGAAACGTAATCGGAAATCGTTGCCGCGCATGCGCTGATTATCGTTCTGAATAAAAAAACTAAAGCCGAAGAGAAGGGCAAATACAGCATATGCCTTTCCGCCGAACATGAAGAATAATCCATTCCAGATTGCTTTGTCCGTAAAGTTGAGCCAGTCACTCTGCGTGGTTGTATCTGGAAATGAATAGAAATTAAAATGCTCAATGGAGTGCAGAATGATGATTCCCATTACTGCCAATCCGCGTAGCACATCGGCTACATCTACACGTGCGTGTCCTTTAATTGTGCTTATTACTTTTGTTTCCATGATTTAAACATTGAGTCACAAAAGTAAGTAAAATCTTAAATAGTTGGCTATAATTAGAGGAAGTAATAAGAAAATTCTCTAATTTTGTTCCCATCTTAAACGAAGATATGGACATTTCGGAATTACAACGTATATATGCCGGACACCCGAATACTGCGGGATTGGCTGCGTTATTGGAAGATTCCTCGGTGAGGACTATTTTCCTGGGAGGCTTACATGCTTCAGCGACACCTTTATTTATTTCCTCCTTTATCAGAGAAAATAAACAGACGTTTGTTTTTATATTGGGAGATCAGGAAGAGGCAGGTTATTTTTATCATGACTTGACGCAAGTAAATGGAGAAGAGAATATTTTATTCTTTCCTTCTTCATATCGTCGTGCCATCAAATACGGGCAAAAGGATGCGGCAAATGAGATTCTTCGCACGGAAGTATTGAGCCGTTTGCAGAAAGGTGATACTTTGTGTGTTGTAACCTATCCCGATGCTCTTGCCGAAAAGGTTGTTTCACAAGAAGAACTGACTGATAAAACATTGAAGCTGAGTGTAGGTGAACATGTGGATACTGAGTTTATTGCAGAAGTGCTTACCGGCTATGGGTTTGAGCATGTGGATTATGTGTATGAGCCGGGGCAATATGCAGTAAGAGGAAGCATTATCGATGTTTTTTCTTTTGCTTCTGAATATCCTTATCGCATCGATTTCTTTGGTGACGAGGTGGACAGTATCCGCACTTTTGAAGTGGAGAATCAGCTCTCGAAGGAAAAGAAGCAAAGCATAGCCATTGTGCCGGAACTGACAAAGGCGACGGACAGGAACGGTGTTTCTTTTTTTGAGTTTATACCAAAGGATACCGTATTGGCAATGAAGGATTTCCTGTGGGTACGCGAAAGAATCCAATCCGTCAGAGATGAGGCGCTCTCTCCACAGGCTTTGGCTGCTTATGAAGGGGAGAAGACAGAATTGATGAGTTTGGAGACAAAGTTGGTTGATGGTTCAGAGTTTGCAGTTCGTGCGTTAGAGTTCAAAAGAATAGAATTTGGGAATAAGCCTACGGGTACTCCGCAGGCCACCTTGCCCTTTGATACAAGTGCGCAACCGATTTTTCACAAGAACTTTGATTTGGTAAGCAGTACGTTTACCGATTATCTGGAACAGGGCTATACATTATATATATGTACGGACAGTGAAAAACAGGCTAAGCGGTTGAAAGATATTTTTGAGGAGCGGGGAGATAAAATAGCATTCACTCCGGTCAATAAGACATTGCACGAAGGATTTAGCGATAATACTCTTCGGAGCTGTTTTTTTACCGACCATCAGATATTCGACCGCTTTCATAAATATAACCTTCGGAGTGACAAGGCCCGTAGCGGCAAAGTGGCACTGACATTAAAAGAGTTGAGCCAATTTGAACCGGGAGATTATGTTGTGCACATTGACCATGGAGTAGGGAAGTTTGCCGGGCTGGTGCGCATCCCCAACGGCGATACCACGCAAGAGGTTATCAAGTTGGTTTATCAAAATGAGGATGTCGTCTTTGTTTCTATTCATTCCTTGCACAAGATTTCCAAGTATAAAGGGAAGGAAGGAGAAACTCCGCGCCTCAATAAACTGGGTACCGGTGCTTGGGAGAAAATGAAGGAACGCACCAAGACCAAGATTAAAGATATTGCCCGTGATTTGATTAAGTTATACTCTCAGCGAAAGCAGGAGAAGGGCTTCAGCTATACTCCCGACAGCTTTTTGCAGCATGAACTGGAGGCCAGCTTTATTTATGAGGATACTCCTGACCAGCTGAAGACAACTCAGGATGTAAAGGCTGATATGGAAAGCGAACGTCCGATGGACCGTCTGGTGTGCGGGGATGTTGGTTTTGGAAAAACGGAAATAGCAGTGCGTGCTGCTTTTAAGGCTGTGACGGACAACAAACAAGTGGCGGTACTTGTACCGACTACCGTATTGGCTTATCAGCACTTTCAGACTTTCCGTGAACGATTGAAGGATTTTCCGTGTAAAGTGGATTATCTGAGTCGGGCTCGTAGTGCCAAAGACAGTTCCCGCATCGTGAAAGAATTGGGAGAAGGCAAGATTAATATTCTGATTGGTACGCATAAAATTATTGGCAAAAGCATTAAGTTCAAGGATTTGGGGCTACTGATTATAGATGAGGAGCAGAAGTTCGGAGTCAGCGTAAAAGAGAAACTTCGCCAGATAAAAGTCAATGTTGATACTCTGACCATGACGGCTACCCCTATTCCGCGTACTTTGCAGTTTTCACTGATGGGCGCGCGCGACCTTTCTGTGATACAGACTCCTCCCCCCAATCGCTACCCCATCCAGACCGAGGTGCATACATTCAATGAAGAAATTATCACTGAGGCTATCAACTTCGAAATGAGTCGTAACGGTCAGGTATTTTTTGTAAACAATAGGATACAGAACCTGGTGGAGCTGGAAGCAATGATTAAACGAAACATCCCGGACTGCCGTGTTTGCATCGGTCATGGACAGATGGAGCCGGAAAAACTTGAGAAGATTATTTTCGACTTTGTGAACTATGATTATGATGTGCTGCTGGCGACTACCATTATCGAAAGTGGAATTGATATCCCCAATGCCAATACCATTATCATCAATCAGGCGCAGAATTTCGGATTGAGCGATTTGCATCAGATGCGTGGACGTGTGGGACGTAGCAATAAGAAAGCATTTTGCTATTTATTGGCTCCTCCACTCACTTCGTTGACTCCCGAAGCCAAACGTCGTCTGCAGGCCATAGAGAACTTTAGTGATTTGGGTAGTGGAATCCACATTGCCATGCAGGATCTTGATATCCGTGGAGCAGGTAATATGTTGGGTGCCGAACAGAGTGGTTTCATTGCCGATTTGGGATACGAAACTTATCAGAAGATTTTGGCTGAGGCTGTGAAAGAGCTGAAAGAGGATGAATTTGCAGACCTTTATGCTGAAGAGCTGCAAGCGGCAGGTGAGGAAAAAATAAGTGGTGAAAACTTTGTGGATGAGTGTCAGGTGGAAAGTGATTTGGAATTATTGTTTCCCAATGAATACATTCCCAGCAGCAGTGAACGTATGTTGCTTTATCGTGAGTTGGATGGCTTGGAGCTGGATAAAGATGTGTTGGCATTCAAATCCCGTTTGGAAGACCGTTTCGGGAAAGTTCCGCGCGAAGGTCAGGAACTGCTTCGCATTGTTCCCTTGCGCCGGATGGCAAAACGCTTGGGTGCAGAGAAAGTTTTCTTGAAAGCCGGACGAATGACGCTGTTCTTTGTGAGTAATCCTGACAGTCCTTACTATCAGAGTGCAGCCTTTGGAAAAGTGATTGATTACATGGGAAAGAATCCCCGTTATTGCAATCTTCGTGAGCAGAATGGTAAACGCAGTATGGTGATAAAGAATGTGGAAACAGTAGAAACAGCGGTCGGCATCTTGCAGGAAATAGTAAGCCTGTAATATCGTTTTTCACCGGTATCTTTGGCTTTTCCGAATATTCTCTTTATCTTGCCGATTATTAACGTTGTAAATCATACATTTAATATGCGGCAGCTCTTTATACTGTTCAGCTTGTGCTTTAGTCTTTCGCTTACTGCGCAAGAGAAAATAACCTTGTTGTTTGTGGGAGACCTGATGCAGCATCAGGCACAAATAGAGGCTGCCCGTGTAGGGACATCCTATGATTATTCGTCTTGTTTCAAGCATGTAAAAGATGAGATAAGTGCGGCAGACTTGGCTGTTGCCAATCTGGAAGTGACATTGGGTGGCAAGCCCTATAGCGGTTATCCGGCGTTTAGTGCTCCCGATGAATATTTGTATGCTGTTAAAGAGGCCGGTTTTGATGTGTTGCTTACAGCGAATAATCATTGTCTTGACCGAAGGAAAAAAGGATTGGAACGCACCATCCTGATGCTGGACTCCTTGCATATTCCACATGCGGGCACTTATGTAAATAAGGGCAAACGGGATGAGGGCTATCCCTTGTTGATAGAAAAGAATCATTTTCGTATTGTTCTGCTCAATTATACTTATGGAACAAACGGCATTGAAGTCACTCCGCCCAATGTGGTGAACTACATTGACCGGGAACAAATTAAGAAAGATATTCTTAAGGCGCGCCGCATGATGCCCGATGTCATTATAGCGTGTATGCATTGGGGGATAGAATATCGTTCGTTGCCTGAGCGTTCGGAACGGGACTTGGCAGATTGGATGATAACTCAGGGGGTAGATCATGTGATAGGTTCTCATCCCCATGTACTTCAACCCATGGAGGTCATACAAGATAAGCATACTCCTGCCAAACATGTCGTTGTGTATTCATTGGGTAATTTTATATCAAACATGTCGAAAGAAGATACGGATGGGGGAGCTATGGTGAAATTGGAATTGCAGCGTATTTTTAGAATAACTCGTTTGATTAACTGTGAATATTCTCTAGTTTGGACTTCACGTCCCAATTTAAGTGGAAAAAAAGGATTTGAGCTTTATCCGGCTTCTTTCCTTGATAAACCGATTAAAAATGAGGATGTTAGTGCGATGAAACGTTTTCTTATGAGAGCTAGAATATTGTTTGATACATACAATAGAGGAATAAAAGAATATTTTTTTGAATAATTTTTCGGCAAAAAGTTTGCAGATATAAAAAAAAGCCTTACCTTTGCATCGCTTTTGAAAGGAAAGCCAATACGGTGGCTGTAGTTCAGTTGGTTAGAGCGTCAGATTGTGGTTCTGAATGTCGTGGGTTCGAGTCCCATCTGCCACCCCGATAGAAGAGGAAGTTCGATAAGAATTTCCTCTTTTTTATTGTAGTAGGGGCTCAGTTTGAAAAGGGCTCTGGGGGGCGGTTCAGTTTGAAAACTTGGGGCAATCCGAAAAGTTGTTTCGGCTTCAAAAGGAAGTTGATAAAAGTTGCTTTCACGCATTGCATGTATTGAATCCTTTTGTTTATCAATGTTTCGGTGTGAAAGGAGACCGATAATGTTCATTTCACACAAAATCCACCCCGTCAGGGAGCATGTTTTACATGTACGTTCGCATGTACCTCCAAAAAGACAAGGACATTTTTTAAAAAGACCAAGAGCTTTCCCAAAAAGACCATAGTCTTTGTAAAAAACTTCAAGACCTTTTTGAAAAAGTTGGAAGAGTTTTCAGAAAACTTCAAAGTCTTTTCGAAAGGTACACTACAGCCTTTTATAATAGCACTCAATTTCCATATATCTTTCATCAACCGTGGATTGGCTTTATTTTAGATTTTAATTTATCGTTGAATCGAAAAAATACATTAATTTTGTTCGTTAAACGCATAATAGCAATAAAACAATGAGCAATATTTTGAAGTTGACCTTAATCTGTAGTTTGATATTCCATGTCTTGATGGGGAAAGCTGCCGGAATCGGAGAATTAAAACAAATAAAAGAGAACTACAGGCAGATGTTAATACCGTCATCCATAGAGCAGGATTCATTGCTTTCGGATTTGATAAAGATAAAACCGGAAAAGGAGATGTCTGATCAGGCGGTAGTGGAGTTGCACCAACTTTATCCTTTTGATTTGAAAAAAATAGATGGTTATCTGTCATTGATGTCGGCAGACGGTTCGTGGACTGACATTAATTATGCAGATACTAAGCGTTCAGGCTGGGAACCTAAACTCCATGCGGAACGAATATTGGAACTGTCGAAACTGTATTATTCAAAAACTACAGAGTATTATCATTCGGAAAAGGTAAAAGAGGCAATTCATTTAGCTTTGAAATATTGGTTTGATACCAAGCCTCGTTGTCTGAACTGGTGGTATAATCAGATTGGTATTCCTAAAACACTGGGAGCTGCTTTTATTTTATTGGAAGAACAGTTGACAGACCGGGAGCACCGGGCTGCTGTAGCGGTAATGGAGAATGCTAAGTTCGGGATGACGGGACAAAATAAGGTATGGTTGGCCGGAAATGTCTTGATTCGGGCTCTTTTGCAAAATGATGCAGATTTAGTGAAGGCTGCGCGAGATGCTATTGCCTCGGAAATTGTATTGGGTAGAAAGGAAGGGATTAAAGATGATTGGAGCTTTCATCAGCATGGTCCGCAGCAACAATTCGGAAATTACGGATTGTCTTTTGTCACGGGAATGAGTTTCTTCTTTCAGCTGTTCAAAGATACCGATTACGAGTTCACCGGACAGCAGAGGGAAATATTGGTTTCGTTGATTGACAAAGGTTATAGATGGGTGATATGGAACAGATATATGGATGTCAGCTCGTTGGGACGGCAATTCTTTCATAATGCTCAGATACATAAGGCATATAGTTTGGCATTTGCTGCTGAAGATATGGGATTGGCAGGTTTTCCTGCGCATGGTAATACGTTGATAGGTCATAAACATTTTGATGATTCCGATTACACGGTTCATCGTAGCAAAGATTGGATGTCTTCAGTTAAAATGGCTTCTCGCAGGGTGATTGGTACGGAGTTGGTAAATGAGGATAATCTGAAAGGATATTACTTGGGAGACGGAGCAACTTATTATTATGTTCGGGGAGATGAATATCTGGAAGTATTTCCTTTTTGGGACTGGCGGAAGATACCGGGTGTCACTTCGTATGAGGATATTGCACCGATGCCTAATGTCAATGTGACAAGGTCCGGGAATAACAGTGATTTAGTGGGTGGCTTGAGTAATGGAAAAATTGGAATGACAGCCATGGAGTTGAATCGTGACGGACTGGAAGCGCATAAAGTATGGTTATTTGCCGATAAATTTGTTTTCTGTTTGGGGGCCGATATTCATTCAGATACAACTTTGTGTGTAACAACTTCCATAGATCAGCGTTCAAAGAGTGGAGAACTTTATGTTTGGAATAAGAAGAAATGGAGTGCAATTACAGGAGCAGAAGCGTTCCGGCAAAAAGATTTGCGCTTTTTTCATGATGCTGTCGGTTATATTGTTTTGGACGGGGATACATGTGTGGCACAATCGGAAGAACGCGAGGGACGTTGGAGCGATTTTATGGGAATGTATACGCCTGCTACTCTTCATGGAGAAGTGGCGGCATTGCATTTGCGTCATGGTGTGAAACCGTCGGGTGCTTCCTATCAATATATTGTTCTTCCTGCCGCTACAAAGAAGGAGGTGGAAGAGTTTGATTCAAAGATGATTAGAGTCATTAAAAATGATAAGGTTGCTCAAGTTGTTTCTTCTCCTGCATGTGGAGAAGGATATTGGATGGCTGTTTATCAATCAGAAAATTTTGATATCGAAGGATTGTTTTTTAAAGCGGTTCTTCCGGGTATTTATTATGTAGAGAAGGGATTGGGAGGTCTGGAAATAAAATTATCATCTCCCTTTAGAATTTCGAAATAAATAAATTGCAATGCAGTTATATAGCCGAAAGGAAAGTATTGAACGAATGAATGACTTGGCCGGCAAGGGTAGGCCGTTTCTTTTTATCATAGACTATAAACAAGAACATTCCTATGTGGAGGAAATCAGTGAGATTGATTCAAGTTTTTGTCAGTATAGTTTTAATGGGATAACCAATGTAGAAAAGAGGTGCGAAGAATATGACGGAATGTTAATATGGGAGACTGCTCCACCGGCTTTGGAAGAGTATCGCATTGCTTTTGATGTGGTGAAGAATAATATATTGGCAGGTAATAGTTATCTTACTAATCTGACTTGTCAAGTTCCGGTTAAGACTAACTTGACGCTTGAAGCTGTTTTTCGGTATTCCGAGGCAAAGTACAAGTTATGGCTGAAAGATACGTTGGTTTGTTTCTCACCCGAAATCTTTGTCCGCATCGAAGAAGGAAAGATAAAGTCGTTTCCCATGAAGGGTACAATCGATGCTTCACTGCCTGATGCATGTCGGCTTTTGATGGATGACAGGAAGGAAGCGGCCGAGCATGCCACTATTGTAGATTTAATTCGGAATGATTTGAGTATGGTATCGGAACAGGTGACCGTTACCCGTTACCGTTATTGTGATTGTCTTGAAACTAATAAGGGACCGATACTTCAGACAAGTTCTGAAATTTGCGGGGTGTTGCCTGAAGATTATTTGTCACATATCGGAGATATTCTTTTCAGGCTCTTGCCTGCCGGCTCCATAACCGGCGCTCCAAAGCCGAAAACAATGGAAATTATTGCTGAGGCCGAAAACTATGAACGGGGCTTTTATACCGGGGTAATGGGATATTTCGATGGACGGAATTTGGATAGTGCCGTGATGATACGTTTCATAGAACAGGAGAACGGACATCTTTATTTTAAAGCGGGTGGGGGCATTACCGGCAAAAGTGTTTTGGAGAGTGAATACAATGAAATGAAACAGAAAATATATGTACCAATTTATTGAAACCATACGGATAGAGAAAGGAAATGCCTGCAATCTGTTTTATCATAATCGGCGGTTAAATGAGGTCCGTAGGTATTTCCGGCCGGAATGCGCACCCTTGCAGTTGGAAGATTATCTGCACTTGTCTGCTGATATGAATGGTGTGAAATGCAGGGTGGTATATACGGAAGAAGGCATAACGGAGGTATCTTATTCTCTTTATGAGATGCGACCTGTCCGGTCTTTGCGTATGGTGTGTTCGGATACTATAGACTATTCTTTCAAGAGCACAGACAGAAGAAAGTTGAATAGTTTGTTTCAGATTCGTCAGGATAAGGATGATATATTAATAGTGAAGAATGGGTTATTGACAGATACTTCAATTGCTAATATTGCTTTATATGACGGGAATGACTGGTATACTCCCTTGCACCCTTTGCTGAAGGGAACCAAGCGGGCGGAATTGCTGGATAAAGGCGTATTGAAAGAAAAAGAAATAAAAAAGGAAGAACTGTCATCTTTTTCGGCGGTAAGATTGTTTAATGCAATGATAGGTTGGGGAGCCATAGAGTTTCCGGTTGCCAATGTGTCTGACTAGATTGTTAATCGCAGGCATTTTTTTGAGAGTTTCTTTTGTTTCCTTAAATAATTTGCTATATTTGCAAAAAAAATATAAATATAGGTAAGGTATGAGATTGCGGACAGTTGCAAAATTAGGTGTAGTGCTTTCTGTTGTATTGTTCTGTATAGCAGTTGGTTTTTATGGATTTACACGATTGAGCATGACCGATAGAGGTCGGGAGTTCAATCTCTTCTCCTTGGTACCTTCAAACAGTAT
>OOCA01000744.1_pt1 | contig 17727 bp, 10 predicted proteins | sample 1671591 | NCBI WGS metagenome assembly OOCA01 (sample SAMN06348172, study PRJEB24527) | human gut metagenome | biome: human gut; feature: ankylosing spondylitis patient; material: feces | host: Homo sapiens | place: China | collected 2015-10 | reverse complement strand
CGTTTTCTTTTTTACACGAATTTTATACTTAATGTGCTATGATAAAATTGATAATATATCAGAGTCAAAAATTTTATCGTACAAACACTGACAATCTTCTGGCTTTTGGACTTTGGACTTTGATATTATAAAACTATGAAACCGGAAATTCAAAAAGGAGACTATCATGCACATTTTAATTATAGAAGACGAAGAACAGCTCTGCCGTTCCATGGCAGAGGGACTCCGCATGGACGGATACGAAACAGATACCTGCTTTGACGGGGAAGAGGGACTGGAATTATGTATGACAGAGAATTACGATCTGATTCTTTTGGATCTGAACCTGCCTGGAATTGACGGTCTGGACATTCTGCGTCAGTTCCGTACTTTCAATACCAACACTCCTGTTCTCATACTCTCCGCAAGAGTACAGATCCAGGATAAGGTGGAGGGTCTGGATCTGGGAGCCAACGATTACCTTACCAAGCCATTTCATTTCGAGGAACTGGAAGCCCGCATCCGCAGCCTCACCCGCCGTAAATTTATCCAGGAGGATGTCTGCCTGAGATGTAGCCGCATTACCTTTGACACACGCACAAGAGAAGCCAGTGTAGATGGTACACCACTGGCTCTCACCAGGAAAGAAAGCGCACTTCTGGAATACTTTCTGCTTCACCGCAACCGGATCATCAGCCCTGAGGAAATGATTGAGCATCTCTGGGATGGCAGCGTAAACAGCTTCAGCAATTCCATCCGGGTACACATTTCTTCCTTGAGAAAAAAACTGAGAACTGCCCTTGGATATGATCCTATACAGAATAAGATCGGACAAGGTTATATTATGGAGGACTAAATCTATGAAATTTTATTCAAAAAAACTTTCCCCCCGCAGGCTCTCCCTCCAGTGGCGGCTCACATTGCTGATTTCCGGACTGGTTATCACAGCCTGTGCACTGATGTATTTCTTTATCAGCCGTTCTGCTGTGACCGGTCTGGAAGGGATTTCCGACTATGTGGTTCTGGTCACTCCTGACAATTCAAACCCGATCTCTATCAATGTAGATCCCAAAATCCTCATCCCTGATCTGGAAAACCAGATCCAGAATACCAAAAATAAATTTCTGTTCCAGAGCATGATTGCCACAGGTATCATTATTCTTCTCAGCAGTATCTGTACCTGGTTTGTCACCAGAAGAGCCCTGACCCCCCTGCGCAGATTCAGCGACAAAATCAGCCAGGTACAGGCACAGAATCTGTCTGAACCGCTGGAAGTCCCACTCTCAGAGGATGAGATCTCACGTCTGACCAGATCCTTTAATGACATGCTTGCACGCCTGGACAATGCATTCTCTGCACAGAAGCAGTTTGTGGCAAGTGCCGCACATGAGCTTCGCACGCCCTTAGCTGTAATGCAGACAAATCTGGAAGTTTTTTACAAAAAGCCGGAACACACACACCAGGAATACGACAGGCTTTTCACCATGCTTCAGGAACAGACCGGACGGCTTTCCCACCTTGCGGAAATCCTGCTGGACATGACAGGCCTTCAGACTGTAGAGCGTTCTGATACCATTTCCCTTGCAGCACTCACAGAAGAAGTTTTCTGCGATCTGGACCCGGTTGCAGAAAAGCATCAGATCCGGCTTATTCAGACAGAAGGTGACTGTACTGTTACAGGCAGCTATATCCTTCTGTACCGGGCAGTCTATAATCTGGTTGAAAATGCAATCAAATATAACCAGCCTTCCGGTTCCGTCACTGTAAATATTCATTCTGCAGAATCTGCAGTCCTGGAGGTAACTGACACAGGCATCGGTATCTCCCCTGAAAATCAGGAGAAAATCTTTGATCCTTTCTACCGTGTGGACAAATCCCGCAGCCGCGCCATGGGCGGTGCCGGTCTGGGTCTTGCCCTTGTAAGCGAGATTGCCAGACAGCACAACGGCCAGGTAAAAGTAACCCAGAGCAGCAAAAAAGGCAGCACCATTGCTCTGATACTGCCTGTAACAATCCTTTAAATCAACTGACCACTGATTTTGAATAACTGCGCGTCGCATTCCCGTTACTTCAATGATAAGTTAGACGCGCAGTTATTCAAGTTCCATTCCATTATGAATTTTCCAATCCATTTTTTAACAAATGAGTCATCGTTCTACATATTTTGTGATAACAGATGTTATAATCTCCATATCAACCGGCTTCGCCACATGATCATCCATTCCGGCATTCAAAGCAGCCTGCACATCCTCTGCAAATGCATTTGCCGTCATTGCAATAATAGGTATTTTCTTTCCATCCGGACGGTCCGACAGATTTCTGATGGCTTTTGTCTGCCAGCATATCCAGACACTCTTTAAATGAGCCATAGACATATTCATACTTCCAGCCGGTTATATAAGAAATCTTCTGGATATACTCATAGCCTGCTCCCTGCTTGTGTTCCCCATAGCCGCCTTCCTGAAAATTGGCATATGGGAAATACCCAACTCTCACTGTTTTATTCTCTTCCTCTATTACCTGAGTTGTTTTCCCGTCACTTTTAATTTCTGACGCATAAGCAGAAAGCGGCACCAAAAGTAACACGATAAGTATTAAAATGCTCAAACATAATCTTTTTTTCTTGCCTTTTTTTCTTATCCGTTTTTCTATCTTTCTGTTCATTCATTTCCTCTTTATTATCCATTCATGCCGACTGTCAGAAAACAAATCTGTTTTTCACCGGGCTGTGTAATAAAATCGTATCGCATCTATCACTTTCTCCATCTGAAGCGGTTTTGAAAAATGTTCGTTCATTCCTGCTGCTTTACTCTGTGCAATATCATCAAGAAAGGCATTAGCTGTCATAGCAAAGATGGGGATGGTTTTCGCATCCCTTCGATCCAGCTTTCTGATTCTGCGGGTAGCTTCCAGACCTCCCATTTGTGGCATCATCAGATCCATCAGAATCACATCAAAGTATCCGGGCTCTGAATTCTCAAATATTTCTACAGCTTCCCGTCCATTCCATGCCTTTGTCACTATCATTTTTTCTTCTTTCAGCAGGAACTCAGCAATTTCCATATTCAGCTCATTGTCTTCCACCAGCAGAACCTGAATTCCTTCCACTGAACAGTTCTGATACATCTGGGATCTCTTTTCCGATTCCTCAGCAGAGATTTCAAAAGAAATATGAAGAATAAATTTAGTTCCCTTTCCCTGTATACTCTCAAAGGAAAGGGTTCCACCCTGCAGCTCTATCAGCTTTCTGGCAATGGCAAGTCCCAGACCGGTACCTGCATAATTTGTTCTGGCTGACTGCCCTTCCTGGGCAAAAGGCTCAAATGCCTTTTTCTGAAATTCCTCACTCATGCCGATTCCGGTATCTGTACAGGTCAGTTCATATTCCGCAGTGGTATCCGTATAGGAAACCTCACGACAGGTAACTGTCACAGAACCACCATCATAATTATATTTTACTGCATTGCTGCCGATATTCATCAATATCTGCTGGAAATGCACCGGACTTCCTATCAGCTGTGTATGGATGATTTCTCCATCTTCTACATAATAATTAATGCCGGATTCATTTGCCTGCATCCTGGTGATTTCATTCGTGTTATGCAAAAGTTCCAGCAGATTAAAGTGCTTTCTCTCCAGCTGTATATTGCCGGATTCCAGCTTATTCATATCCAGCACATCATTGACAAGGTTTAAAAGATAACCGGAAGCAGTCCTGATTTTGGTACGTGCTTCCTGCTGAAGCTCCAGATCATCGGGATAACGGTCTGCAATATCCACACATCCCTGAATCCCGTTGATCGGTGTGCGGATATCATGACTCATTCTCCTAAGGAAATCTGTCTTTGCCAGATTGGCTTTCTCAGCCTCCTGGGCAGTTCTTCTCAGTTCTTCCCGGCTCTCCAGCTCAGATATTTTCTGGTCATTAATATCTCTCGTCACATAGAGAACATTGGTCACTTCCCCTGCTTCGTTTCGCAGTTTCACAATAAATCTGGCCTGGTGCCAGACTCCGGTTATGGCTCTGTATTCTGTGGAAATCTCCTCTCTGTTCTTCAGACGTTCTGCCAGCGTGGAAACATCCAGGAATTCTCTCATTCTTTCCTGAAATTCGGGAGCTACGATTTTCTCTCTGGCTTTTGTAAACTGAACAGAAATCTTTCCACTTCTGCCGGTCAGACGGTGCATGGATTCCTTGCTGGAAATCTCCTCATAGGTATCATGGATCAGATCCATCCGGTAGATGATCCAGTACATTTTGCTGATTGCAGAGATAATCTCATTATTCATTTTCAGATCAGCCATAGTCTCTTCCATCTGCTGCTTCTTTTTCATATCCTCCTGCACAATATCATCAATATAGCGAAATCCCATAATGATCTTATAATCATCTCTGTTGCCTGTCTCCAGACGGATCACCTGCAATTCAAAATACTCATGCCCGGCATGGTTTTTCACTGACTGATAACGATATGCAAAACGTTTGTGATTCCGCAGATACTCTATGAGAGCGTGACGTTCCATCTTCCGGAGAAAATCCGGTGCTGATTCCCGGATTACATAATGATCATAATAATATCTGATTCCAGAGGTATAACTGGATTTCAGCTCCGGCATCTCATCAATCTCTGCCCAATTGGAATGTATGCTCTGTTTGATCATTTCCAGAGTATCATTTGCCAGATCACATAAATAAAATGAGGTATAATCTACGCAGAGAGCTTCCAGGATATGCTTCTCCTTCTGAAGTTCCTCCAGATTGCTCTCCAGTGTTTTCTGTTTTTCCTCAAGCATCCTGAACATACGCAGATTATTCAGTGTACTGGCAAGATGTCCGCCTGCATTGGAAAGAAGCGATATGTAAACACCGGGATTAACCAGCTCCGGATTATCCAAACCGATAAAACCGCTCAACTGCATATTTGCAAACAGAGGTAACACCAGCAGTGAATGAATGTCCTGAACCTTCAGGATGTCATATTCCGAAGGCATGGTTTCACGTATTTTCTCCAGATCATGAATAATTATGGTTTCTCCACGAAGAAATTTCTCATGCCACACCGGCATACTATCGACAGAAATACGAATCAGATTGTCAATCTGTGGGATGATCCCTTCTCTGCACCATTCGAAGGTATTGCTGTAATAATCCTGCTTTTCAGACATCAGTTCAAAAATATATACTCTGTCTGCATCTGTATATTCACCAGTGTATTGAAGCAATGCAGGAATACAGTCCTTCACTTCTTTCTCATTCGATGCCTGATTGATGTCTGATATCAGAGACAGAATCTGATTCAGCAGTTCCAGCTTTTTGTTAAATTGTCTGTAGTTAATCTCATGTTCTTCACTCTTATTATCATTTGCCTTAAACTTTTTCATATAATCTCCCAACATCATCATATAGAAAATATCACCTATCATATCACATTTGCCGTCATTGCAATGATAGGTATGCATGTTTTATCCTTATCTGGCAGATACCTGTTTGCCTGCGTTGCTTTATAACTGTTCATTTTGGACATCGGGAGGATTCTGATGAAGCATTCTACGTTTTCCTGTATCCTCAAAACAAGCTGATTCATTTTTCTTACTTGAAAGAACAATGTTTATCACTTTAACACAAAACTCACTTTAGGTTATTCTGTAATGTATTGATCAATTCTTCAATAACTATCGGCTTGGATAAAAATCCATTCATACCACATGCCAGTGCTTTCTTTCTGTCTTCGTCAAAAGCATTGGCAGTCATGGCAAGGATCGTGATTCCCGCCAGTGAAGGATCATCCAGTGAACGGATCTGCTCAGTAGCCTCATATCCATTCATTACAGGCATCTGCACATCCATAAGCACCAGGTCATAATCACCTTGTGTTGAATTCTTAACTTTCTCCACAGCCTCTGCTCCATCTTCCGCTGTATCAACCCGAAAACCATATTCACTAAGGAGCGCTACTGCAATTTCACTGTTCAGTTCATTATCTTCCACAAGCAGTATGCGCCTGCCTCTGAAATCTGAATCTGCTGCCGGAAGGATATTATCCTCTGCCTCAGCCTGCTTCTGGCCGATAGCAGCCATCAGAGTCTCTCTGATATCTGACATAAACATAGGTTTGGCACAGAATGCAGTCACCCCTGCTGCCCTGGCTTCCACTTCAATATCTGACCAGTCATAAGCAGTCAGGATAATGATCGGCGTATCGTCACCAAGACTACGGATCTGACGGGTAACTTCAATGCCGTTCATATCCGGAAGACGCCAGTCAATGATATAAGCATGGAATGCATCACCCATTTCCACAGACTGTCGTGCGCGGAGAACAGCCTCCTTACCGGAAAGTGTCCATTCCGAACGCATTCCAACCTTCACAAGCATCTTAGTCACACTGTCACAGGTATTGAAATCATCGTCTACGACCAATGCCTTCAGACCTTCCAGCTCTGCGATTTTCTCTATACGGTGGTTCTCAGGCTGAATCCGCAATGGCAGACGGATAATAAATTCAGTACCTTTGCCCTGTTCTGTCTGAACCTCAATGGTTCCGCCCATCATATCCACGATGTTCTTGGTAATGGCCATGCCCAGTCCTGTACCCTGAGTCCTGCTTACAGTGGAAGTCCGCTCTCTCTCAAAAGGAGAAAAGATCTTCTGTACAAATTTCTGACTCATGCCGATTCCGTTATCCTTTACCCGGATTTCGTACAATTCACAGCCTCTCTGTGTACCCGGATACTCTCTCAGCCGGACAGAAACGGTTCCGCCTGCAGGAGTAAACTTGATCGCATTGGACAAAAGATTCAGGAGCACCTGATTCAGCCTCGTCTTGTCACAATAAACATCCTCATTGGTAACATCCATGACATCCATGTAAAGCTCCAGCTGTTTCGCATGGATCTGTCCGCTGATAATAGTTTTCAGATCATGAAGAACCTCTGACAGACTGACTTCCGTTTCTTCCAGATGAATCTTTCCGCTCTCAATACGGCTCATATCCAGGATATCATTGATCAGTGAGAGCAGATGATTACTGGAGGAAAGAATCTTACCCAGATAATCCCGTACCCTTTCTTTATCATCAATGTTGCTTACAGCCAGTGTGGTAAAACCAATGATCGCATTCATTGGTGTCCGGATATCGTGAGACATATTGGAAAGGAAGGTGCTCTTTGCCTTGTTTGCAGTCTCCGCAGCGCGGACCGCCTCAGAAAGCGCCTGATTCATTTTTCTGTCAGAGGTACGATCTGACATAACCAGGATATATTTCTTTTTCCCGTTTACCTCGCTGCCCATTGCAACATTATGAAACCAGCGGTGTTCTCCTGTTTTCTGATGAACATATTCAAAATCCCATTCCTGCTGCTCATGAACCTGGATTTCTTCCAGATAATTCTTCTCCGGATCTTCAACATCCCCGGGATGCAGTTTTCCCAGGACACAAATATCTTTACGGATCTGTTCTACTGTAATACCCAGCATTTTTTCCACATTGGGACTGACGTAATCTGCTTTATATGTTTTGGCATCCAGCATCAGGAAAACATCATCCACACTCATTGACAGCTTTTGAAACAGCTCGTCCCTGTAAAGGATCTCCGTATCCTTTCTCTTCAGGTTTACCCTGTTTTTCCAGAGAATAATTCCAATAAAAAGACCGGCAATACACACTGCTACTGCACTTACAAGCAGCATAGTGCTACGCTGCAGAACATTCATACTGGCATTAACGATATCAGCCTGGACAAGTCCCAGAAAGATCCAGTCCTGAGGTTTGGATTTCTCATAGACCAGATAGTAATCCTTTCCATCCAGATTTATCAGCATTGCATCTGTATGTCCTTCCTTAAACTCTTCTGAAAGTTTAAGGATCTCTTTTTCAGACATATTGGAATGCTCTCTCAGAATCCCAAAGAAATTATACACCTCTCCCCATGACTCAGAGGAATGATCCACAACAACACGACCATCCGGATGAACCACATAACTCTGGGCATTTCCATTAAAAGCAGAAATATTCAGCACATTTACGATATCGGAGTTTTCATAGGCAATGGCAATTGCATCATATTCAAAGCCCTGATAACTTCCATGAGGCTTGGGAGTGGCAAAAACAAGGAGCTGGGATTTTCCGGGAACTGTTGCATTGGTTATCACATCATTTCCCTGCCGGATCTCATCTTCAATATTTTCCTGTAATCCCAGATAGCCGGTTTCACCTGTTACCATCTTATAGTTCCCGTCCGCTGACAGGAAATAAAAATCTAAAAAGCCTGCATCTTCCTGTGCTTTCTCTATATACTCACGAATTTCACTTTCATCGGAAGTATTCTGCAGATATTCCCCCCATATATGGAGATAAGTCAGATTCTTATTTGTCAGCTCACTTAGCATATTATCAGACTGATGAAAAATTTCTGTCAGGTGAGAAACACTTTCCTCATAAACAGTCTTCGATACAAACCCCAAATATCGGAAAACAGTCAAAAGGATTCCAATGAATAGAACAATAAGAACTGCTGTATTCCATCGTTTTCTCACAACCCGTTTCTTTCTGTTTGTATTATGATTCTTAACATCCATTCTTCTCACCTCAGAGTAATATAGTCTTCAGGCTCTGCAAGAATGGCATTACCATCTGAAACATATGTTGTCCAGGTATCTTCCACAGAGGTATCCCCTCCATCAAATGCAATATTTTCCTCTGCCGCATAAGCTTCCATATATTGTGGTTCTGCAAGGCAGGTCACAGTAAAAGTATCCTTGTCCTGAATCTGTTTTCCATTCTTTGTAACTTTACTCAATGTATAACCATCATCCGTTTCCTTAATTTCTACAGAAATACCACTGAACACAGGCAGAGAGCCTCGATTAAAGGGTATAAAGCCTCCCTGGCAGCCTTCTACGAAGTTTCTGACCGTTTCCTTCAGTTCTGCCCCACTTATTTCGCTGCTATAAGCGGAAAGCTCATTTGGCATGATCATGTCGCCCGCCATTTTTTCTGTATAACCGGCCTTCAGTACATTTCCTGTAAAGCTGTTTCCTGTTGCAATCAGCACATCCGTCCCATAAATACCGCGCAAAGTGTTTGCCATAACAGAATAGGCTTCATTGCCTCCGCTGGTATGGAAGCGATTGGAATAAGTTTTCTTTGAATCCAGCACAATATCCTCAGAAGTGGATTTTTCCTCAAGAAGCTGGGTGTTAAATGACTGATAAGCCTGCTCTGCATTATATTCTCCTGAAATCATCTTAGACACCACATCCCTGGAAATGGAGAAAAAGTCATTTGACGCAATACGGATATACATATGGTTTTCTTCAATCACAGGTTTCACATCCTTCAGATATTCTGTAAGCTTGAGACCCACATCCTGGCTGTAGCTTAACAGATCCTGTCCATCATAAATGATCCGGTTCTGCGCATCCTCTGAAAGCATTGTGTTCAGTACCTTCATTGCTTTCTGCCGGCGTGTTTCATCCTTTGTCAGGTCACGGTTTAAAGCTATCTGGAAATATGGTGTAGTCATCAGCCACTTTTCGCCGTTCTGCTGAAAGAATGGCAGGAATGTTGTGTTAATCCCCTGATCCTGGAACATTTTTACGCCGGAAGAACTGCCGAAGTACATGGCAAGCTTACCACTTTTGTACATCTCAACCACATCATCATAATTCATATCCAGATCATCCTGGCTCAGCCCTGTATCCTGAATAAACTGCTCCATACGTTCAAAAGCCTCCGGCCAGACGGTACTGTCCAGACCTTCTCTCTTTGTATTATCCGGGTCACTGTAGGTGGTACGCCACTTACGTCCATCCACAGAAGACAGCTCTGATGCAGACAGACCCTGCAGTGTTTCCATACAGGTATAATCATAGTAATAGTCTGCAGTAAACCCACGGATACCCACCTCATCAAATGCCTGGCAGGCAGAAACGAAGCTTTCATAATCCGTTGGAAGAGGAATATCATACTTTTCAAAAAGGTCTTTGTTCACTACAAAGCCATGGGTATCTGCACACACAGGAAGCCAGTTTACGCTGCCATCCTGATTTCTGAAACTGTTAAGGTATGTATCATAGACAGCACCTGCCTCATTGGTTGTGGAAAGATCCATCAGGCTGTCCTTCAGGGGACTTGCATCATGGAGGGAAAACCTGCAGCAGGTTATAATATCCGGTAATCCGCCGTTTTCATCCAGAAAACGATAGAAATCCAGATTATTATTGCCTACTACAAATTCAATGTTGATATCCGGGAGCTGTTCCTGGATGTATGATGCATATTTTTCATACAGACTTGTGGTCCATAAATACACTGTGATGGTTTCTGCGTCTTCTTTTTCCGCACTTTTCCCGCCACAGCCAGACAGAAGTGACATAACCGTCACCATCACCAAAAGTACAGAAACTAACTTGTTCCATTTTTTCTTTTTCATTATAACTGCTCCCTCTGATTGTGTTTTACTAACTCATTGATTACTTTTACTAATAATTTCCTATCAACAGGCTTGGCAATATGTTCATCCATTCCCGCTTCCTTTGCTCTCATTCTGTCCTCAATGAACGCATTTGCTGTCATTGCAATGATCGGTATCACTTTTGCATCCTCTCTGTCCAGAGAGCGGATCATCTTTGCTGCTTCATATCCATTCATGACAGGCATCATAATATCCATAAGAATGACATCAAATTCACCAGGACTGCTTTTTCTGAATATGTCAACAGCCTCCTGTCCATTCCATGCTTTGGTCACCACAGTGCCTTCATTCCGAAGTACAAATTCTGCAATCTCCATATTCAGCTCATTATCCTCTGTCAGAAGAACATGGAGCCCCTGGATAGATGTTTCCGTTTTTTCTTCAGCTTCAGTCCTGTCCTTCCTATCTGTGTCAATCCGGAACGGAATCCGGATCACAAATGTAGTCCCTATACCTTCTTTACTTTCAAAGGAAATGGTTCCGCCCATTTTCTCTACCAGTTTTTTTGTGATTGGCATTCCCAGTCCTGTTCCGGCGAATTTTGTGCGGCTTCCTGCATGTTCCTGTGCAAATGGTTCAAAAATGCGTTTCTGGAATGCCTCTGTCATTCCAATCCCGGTATCTCTGCAGACAAATTCCAATGTGGTCATTGCTGTCTGTTCCGATGGGATTTCCCGACAGCTGATATAGACATATCCGTTTTCTTTGTTATATTTCACCGCATTGGACAGAATATTCATCAGGGTCCGTTTCACATGCACCGGACTTCCGATAAGATTCCAGTGTGTAACTTCTTTTTCTTCCCAAAGGATCCGGATATTCTGCTCTGCAGCCATCTGTTCTATCACACCCAGTATTTCCTCAGAAATACTGTTCAGATTAAATGGGATTTCTTCCAGAATCACTTCATCTGACTCCAGTTTGCTCATGTCCAGAACCTCGTTTATCAGTTCCAGCAACAGATGGGATGCCTCTTTGATCTTTGCCCTGCATTCCGTCTGTTTCTTCATATCCTCTGCATAATGGTCTGCCACATCGATCATGCCGCAGATTCCATTGATCGGTGTCCGGATGTCATGGCTCATTCTCTGCAGAAACTCGGTTTTTGCCTCATTGGCTGCTTCTGCTTTTTTTGCTGCTCTCAGAAGTTCTGCTTTATATTTTTCATCTTTTTCCTGTTCATGTTTCCGGTGTGCCAGATCCGCTCTGTATCCCCAGAAGCAGAATATACCGAATATGAGTAAATAAAGAAAAACGACAGCTGTTACACTTAGCGGCAGGTTACGGAATACTTCTGTATCCGGAAGATATGCGTAGATATAATAATCACGCTGCTTCAGCATGATTCCATAACATCCGGTTCCTTCCTTCCTCAAATGATAGATATGCTGACTGTCTGTATGCTTTTTCATTGCCTGAACAACTTCGTTGTCGGCTGTATTCTGCCCCAGCAGACTCTCATCATTGCTGGCAACAACAATCCCATCGTCTGCAACAATAACAGTTCCATCTTTCTGGATACTATAACCATTTAAAAGCCCTTGTATCGTCAGTGTATAGTTTCTGGCAAATTCAGGAGGTGTGTAATAGTAGATTGCCACAATACCCGGTGCATCTTTTCTGGCACAGGCTGCAATATCAATATAGGATCCGTCTTCCCTGGTAAACCGTTCCGAATAAGATCTTTCTTCATATCCGGCAAAATCCATGATAATGTCCTTTTGCAGATATGCCGTAATCTCACCGGTCAGAGACTCATCCATGCTGTATTCGCAGTCCGTCTTTCCAACTGCATCCAGCACAAGGATACCATCCACCCAGAGAGTCTGAAGATTTTCTTTCAGGAACTCCTGGCTCAGATGACCGCCGTTTTCTATTTCCATATCAATATTCGTACTCATCTGTCTGGCACTTTCAATCGCACGGAGGAGACTTTTGGATTCCGAAGATTCATTATAATGGGTGTAGGTGGAACACTGCACTTTGACATAATTTACAATCTCTACCATTCTTTTCTCTGTTTCCGCTTTCTCCGTATGAAAGAAATAAAACAGAGAAACTAATGCCACACAGATTCCAATCAGACCACCGAACAGCTGGATTCGTTTTTCTTTTTTCTTTCTCTTAATATCCAAGATCATCCACCTCCAGATACTTCTGGGGATCATCCAGATATTTTTTAATGATTTTCAGGGAGGTGCCATCCTGCCCCATTTCTTCCAGCGTCTGATCCATCTGCTCACAGATTCCCCTGTCATCCTCTTTTGCAAAAGCGACACCTATTCCGGTGATCATCAGAGGCTCTTCCAGGATACGGAAACTTGCATCATAATCCTTCATATACTGAACGATAGATTCCTCGTGTGCTGCAACTGCATCTACATATCCTTTCCCAAGAAACGTATAGATCAGCTCCCTGTGTCCAAGACTGATCAGATTGCCCAGTTTGGGGATTCTCTCATCCGTCCGGTTCAGAAAGATGCCTTCCGGTTTGGTTGTGGACTGAACAGCCAGGTTCTTTTCCTCCAGATCACTCAGTTTATAGATATCACTGTTCTCATTTACAGCAACCACCTGACGGCTTGCTATGTACGGTCCCGCCCAGCGGTAATCATCAAGACGCCCTTCCATGGAAAAACAGCCCATGATACAGTCAATCTCTCCGCTCTCCACCAGTTCTTTTTTCTTCTCCCAGTTGATCTGGACAACCTCCAACTGATATCCCATTCTTTTGAAAGCTTCCGTAGCCAGTTCTACATCGATTCCCGTCGATACACCATCCTCATTCAGATAATTGTATGGTGGATAGTTGTCGCTGCCGAGGGTAATAACAGGCTTTTCGGTTTCTTCTTTCGTGTTATCTGTGTTTTTACACCCTGCCAGGGTGACCGCTAAAATTCCCGCAAGCAGAATGCCTGCAATCATTCTTTTTCCTTTCATTTTCTATCTATCCCTAACTATCCTTTTCGATTCTTTTATGTCTGGTTACTTTCCATTTGTCACTGTACAGTGACCTGCGGTTCGATACCCCCCCCCCACCAGATTTTATGCTTCTGATCGTCTTTTCCAGCACCTTCATCTCAACCGGTTTTGAAACATGTGCATTCATGCCAGCCGCAAGGGAATGCTGAATGTCTTCTGAGAATGCATTGGCAGTCATGGCAATAATCGGAATCGTCTTTGCCAGTTCATGGGAACTTCTGCGGATTGCCTTCGTTGCCTCATAACCATTCATAACAGGCATCTGCACATCCATCAGAATCATGTCATAATCACTTGGAGCAGACTGTTCAAATGCTTTCAAAATCTCTTCGCCATTTTCACAGATGGTACATTTCGCACCTTCAATCTTTAACAGTTCCGTCAGGATTTCAGCGTTCAACTCATTATCTTCTGCACACAGGAATTTCATTCCCTGCAGGATATTACCATCCTGCTCATCTGTTTCTTCTTGTGCCACCAGAGCAACCGTTCTATCCTCTGCAATTTTCAGATCCATGAGAACCTCAAAACAGCTTCCCTGTCCCAATTCACTGTCAACATCAATGGTACCTCCCATTGCCTCAACCAGATTTCTGGTAATCGCCATTCCAAGTCCGGTTCCCTGTATTTTATTTGTAAGGGAACTTTCCGCACGGGTAAACGCATCAAAAATTGTATCCATGAAATCTGCCGACATTCCCATACCATTGTCACTGACTAAAAAGCGGTACTTTGCATACGCCCTGGATTTTGTTTCATATTCTTCTACAAGGAAATGAATTTTTCCACCTTCCTGGGTATACTTCACTGCATTGGAAAGCAGGTTGCTGAAAATCTGCATCAAATGAACCTGATCTCCATTCACCCATTCATGACGGATGTTTTCTTTTATAATTGTAAGTGTCTGCTTCTTTTCATATATTTGAGAATGAAATATAGTGTCAAGTTCCTGTATAAAATCCAGAATAGAAAAGTCAGAATACTTGAAGACTGTTTTTCCTGCCTCAATCTTGCTCATATCCAAAACATCATTAATAATTCCTAACAGATGCTGTGATGAAATATCTATTTTATCTGCATACTCTATAACTTTTGCTTTATTACCTGCATCATGTCTGATCAAAGATGTGATACCAATGATTGCATTCATAGGTGTACGAATATCATGTGACATATTAGACAGGAAATCCGTTTTCGCCTTATTTGCATTTTCCGCTGTCTGTAAAGCCTCTGTTGCAGCGTTCTTTGCCTTTTTCAGTTTTTGATTGACTACTTCCATTTCCTTCATTGTTTGTAAATGAAGTTCATTATTTCTTTTTTCATATTCTGCTTTTTGATCTGCAAGACTAAGTCTGGAAATACTGTAGAATAATCCGGCAAAAAGTAAAAGTATAAAACCTGCCATAAGTATTGTTGTAAACAGCACCGTTTTCTGGTAATCCATCAGCACATTGTCAACAACTCCCTTTGCCACAATGCATACCAAAATGGTGTTGTTGCTTTCTATCGGGCAATACCCCAGATAATAGGGGTTCTGTTTTCCCAAAAGTGCAACTCCGGATTCTCCGTTATCAAACTTCTTTTTGAACAAATCAGCCTCTTCTTCTGTAATAGCCTGTTCCCCTTTTAAATGTTTTAACAAGGAATAATTACGCTGGTATTTATCACCACTCAGGTTCGTATACGTAATATTTCCGTCATGATCCAGCATGAACAAATATGCTTTCCCGTCATAACCTTTCAGTTTTAACATGGAATCCAGTTTCGAATGATCATACACAGTTCCAATTGCCGTATAAGTTTCCTCATTGATGGTATATTCCTGACATGGAATCGCAACCAGATAACCGTCTTTTTTCTTATAATCATAATCAAGACACACCAGTTTTCCAATATTGTATCCATTCTTTAAGTCCAGCAGAAGTTTACTTGGCATATCAATCCGCATTTTTGTTCCACCTGCCGATATTGCCTGACCATTTTCCTGAAGGAATACAAGTGTACTTTCTGATTCTTTTTCCCATGCTTCAAAGAATTTTTTGTTCGTATCCGTTTCAAGAGACAGCTCCCTCTCATGAAGTAAAAATTCCTCAACCAACTGCAGCTGGCTGTAGTATCCACTCACTTGAAAATCATAAGTCTGCTGTATCTGTTCAACAACAGCTCTCATACTGCTTTTTCCATTTTCGCTGATATACTTGCTAGACTTGCTTATCAGATACATTGTTCCTGCTAAGCTTAAAAAAATAACAAGTAGTATAAGCAACAGCATTATTATTTTTGTTATTTTTTTTCTTTTATTTACCGTTTGTTCTATCTCCACTTTTACTATTCAACCTCTATATAGTCTTCCGGTGCCGACGGCTGCTGTCCTTTTGACATTGCTTCGATCCATGCACTTGATAATGTTGCATCTTTAAGCTGCTCAATCTCACATTTCGGATTTATTTTTTTCAAAACAGACATTGTGGTGTCTGTAAGAAGAATAGAGTATTCCTTTTCTTTGTCTATTTTCTTACCATTAACTGTTAAGTCCTTTAACGAAAATCCACTTTCCGCTTGATTGACGATAATTTTCATACCGGATGCAATTGGTAATTCGTATTTATTGGTTACATAAAAATTCTCATCAGCATCGGCGAGATAATTTTCCACGAGTTCATAAATCTGTTTACCATTAATTTTCGCAAAATATAATGCTGTATCTGAACTCTTCGCAATCATCATGCCAACCCGGCTGCTGGTGCATTCTCCTTTGTACATAGAAGAAGTGAAATAATAATATGGTGCCAGAGCCAGCTGTGCCTCATTTTCTTCTCTGATCGTAGTTAAAATGGAAGATGCTGCATCACGGCCATTTCTATCGTTCAGTGAAATGGAATATTCATTTTCAAAATTCACCGTTGCTTTTTCTTCTGGATCTTTACGATTCATTACACTGCGAAAAGTATCATAAGCCTGTGTTTCATCCATTTCCCCTGACAGTAATCCGTGAACAGCCTCAAGACTTGCATCAAATGATTTTTGAGCGGAATATCGGATATAAACAGCATTATTATTAATTTCCTCTTCCAGTCCAGGCACATCCTGCATCATGGTTGGAACATCTGTATTCAATGAAATAACACCGATTCCATCTGCAATCAGCTTTTGCCCCTCTTCTGAAATCATACAATCCAGCACATCCAGTGCAGTATCCAGTTTCTCCCGGTCTTTTTCCAGGTTTTTGTTAAATGCAATGTTTAAGGACGGAGTCATGTACACATAGGATTCATCCGATGTCTGTGAAAAGTAAGGAATACGGATCAGATCCGCATCCATCTGTTTCTGCAGCTGCTGCATAACCGTCGGATGTCCATGAAACATTGCTGATTTTCCCTCGACAAACATCTGGATTCCTGTATCGACGTCAATATTGATATCTTCTTTACCAAAGTGCGAATCCTTAAGAAACTGACTGGTTTCTGAAAAAATACGTTTCCATAATGTATCATCAAACTTTGTTTCATCCGCTGCAGTCTCTGCACCGTTTCGCCATTCAATACCATCCAGGCTTGTAAACTCACCGATTGCTGCAGCCTGGATGATTTCATTATTAGACCAGTCTTCACCAAGATCCATGGAATACGGTTTTATGCCATTATCATAAAACTGCTGACAAGCCTGTACATATTCCTCATAATTTTCTGGAATCTTTACGCCATACTGATCAAACAGTGTTTTGTTGGCAATGATCGTCTGCGGAATACCACAGATTGGCAGCCACTGGATTTCATCCTCCTCATTCTTATAATATTGCACCGCATAAGAATAGTACTTGGAAACAACATCATAAGAAGCAAAATCCATAAGATAAGGCTGTAAGTCCTGTGCATCTGTTCCGGAGAATCGACGTACTGTTATGATATCCGGTAATTCATCATGTTCTTTAAAATAACTGTATAAATCGGTATCATTGTTACCAATAATAAATTCAATATCCTGATCAGGAAACTGTTCATGGATATAGGGTGCAATATTTTTCATCAAACGATTTTCCCACAGATAAACTGTAAGATGATCATCATTTTTAGATACTTCTTTCTTTGACTGTCCACATCCAGACAAGACAGCAGATGCTACAAGTACACCTGACACCAATGCCATCAGACAATATTTAGCCTTTTTCATACGCTCATTTTCCTCATTCTTTCCTGATAAAATCATTTATTGTTACGTCTATGAGATAGCACCGTAAAAAAGCACTGTCAGACAGACAGTGCACCTCATTTTATGCAACTGGCTGCCATT
>OOCA01000706.1_pt1 | contig 18348 bp, 17 predicted proteins | sample 1671591 | NCBI WGS metagenome assembly OOCA01 (sample SAMN06348172, study PRJEB24527) | human gut metagenome | biome: human gut; feature: ankylosing spondylitis patient; material: feces | host: Homo sapiens | place: China | collected 2015-10 | reverse complement strand
TGTCGCTTCTTCTGAAGGCATCTTACAAAAAGTGATGTCCAATAAACATCCTTTCTAATTATTTTTTGAACCTCATATAATATTTTTCAAGGCTCTTGTCGCAGACGTCCACAATATGCAGCCAATCTTCCCGTGTGAGCTTGCGGAAGATGATCGGGTTTACCTCGATAGTCTCCACGTCCTTGCAGCGCATCAAGAATCGCATATCCTCAAAGCGCTTGAAGGGGTTAGAGAGAATGTTCTTCTCCACATCCTTCCGGGTATAACCGCCCTTCTGGTAGATACTGGTGGATTTCTCTGCAATCATCCCGTGCGCCTTGCGGTCCTCGTAGAAGTCGATGAAGTAGTCCACCACATCCGGCAGGGCAACTCTGCCGCTGGTGTCCATGTACTCATAGATTGCTTTGAGCAGCACTGGCTTGTAGGAATAGCTCATGTCCATCGTTTCGATAAATTTCATGAACTTGTCCGCCATATTCTGCGGCGTAATGAGATCCCAGCCATACTGTTTCGCAATGTTGCGGATGCTTTCCTCCCGGAAATAGTGGAACATCCGCTTATCACCAAAGGGAATCGAAAGGTCCGGTTTGACTTTTCCGTCCTTAATGTAGCGCTCCACCGTCTCGGACTGCACATCCACCATCCGGACGAACTCGATCTGCGAGATCATATCCTTGACGCTGTTCTGCCAGTTGAAAAGGTCAATGATCTCATAGTCGGACACATCGATTGGCACATCCAGCCATGCCTCCGGCTTTTCGCCCTGGAACAGCATATCCTGATCCAGCTTGCGCTTGTTCTCCGGCGCCAGCACATACGCCATGGGCTGATATTTTGCAATGTCCAGTACCCGGTGCAGACTGTAGGGCATATTGAACATATTAGCGTTGTCCACAAAGTCAACCACCAGCAGATCCTCTTTGCCCGGGCAGCGGCGTGTACCACGACCAAGCTGCTGTAAATAAATCGTTTTGGACATGGTCGGGCGCGCCATGAACAGCACCGTGGTATGCGGGCTGTCCCAGCCTTCGTTCAGAAGGTCGCAGGCGCAAAGAACATTGGTCGAGCCGGTTTCATAGTCCTTCAGGATTTTTTCCCGAACCTCAACACGATCCCGCCCGGAAACTGCTTCTGCCTTCACGCCGCTGTCACGCAGCAACTTTGCAATTTCGGCTGCATGGTCTACGCTGGCACAGAAAATTACTGTCTTTTTGCCGTTGACGTACTTTAAATATGTATCAACGATCAACTGATTCCGTTCCGGGATGAACAGCTTGCTTTCCAGATCCTGCGAATTGTATTTGATGCCGTTGATCCGCACATCGGTCAGGTCGATGTTGGTCTTGACCCGGATGCAGCGAATCGGCACCAGAACGCCATGCTCTACAGCAGTTTTGAGATCCATTTTGTGGGCGACATTCTGGAACAGTTCCAGCATATCTTCGCCATCGCTGCGTTCCGGAGTGGCGGTCAGATCCAGAATGAACTTCGGGTGGAAGTAGGTGAAAATCTTCTGGTAGGTGTTGGCTGCCGCATGGTGACATTCGTCCACGATCAGGTAGTCAAAATCTGTAGGCGAGAACTTTTCCAGATCCTTGGAGATACTCTGCACCGTTGCAAAAATGACCGTCTGGGTCATATCCTTCTGACTTCCGGTGTACTCTCCCAAAGTCGCTTCCGGCCAGACCTTAGCAAAGGTTTCTTTTGCCTGAGATGCCAGTTTCAGGGCGTTGACCAGAAATAGCGTGCGTCCGCCCACTGCCTTGGCATCCGTTGCAGCCGTGATGGTTTTTCCAACGCCGGTCGCATGGTACAGCAGCGCAATGGTCTTGCCGTCCTCACGCATCTTCTGCAGGTTCTCGGTGGCTTCCTGCTGGTAGTCCCGAAGCTCGATGGTCTGTCCCATCTGCACCGGCAGATCAGCTTCAAAAGCCTTGAACATGGGGCTGGTGCCCAGAAATGTAATCAGCTCATCCTTGACCTTTTCCGGTTGCTTTTCCAACTGGCTGTAGATCCAACGGTAGACTTTCCAGTTGTCATAGATCAGGCTGTTCTGCTTCAAGAGGTCATCGGCATACTTGTTTTCGGACACCTTGCTCGGGTTGTGGTAGGTCTCACCGTCAATCTCGATTGCAATTTTGGATTCGGGAGATTCCAGCGCAAAGTCGATATAGCGATGCCGTCCATAGATGTCCACGCAGGGATACTGGACCTGCAGATTTTCAGTCTTTTCTGGACCGAACGCCTCACAGAACAACTGAACAAACAGTTCTTCCGCACGGCTGTTAACACTGGTTGCTTTTGATGGTTCCATGATGGCCTCCCAGTCATATCATAGCTGCTTCAAACGAGTACCCCATCGCCCGCGAACATTCGCAGTTGGTTTGTTTTCTTTCAGTCTTGCCATGATTCCATCTTCTTTTTACCAAAATAAAGCAGTAATTGACAATTTTCAATTTACTATATCAAAGTATACTCTTTGCTTAATTTTCAGGCAATGTTTTTGTGAAAATTCCAACATTTCAAGTTGCTTTCCGTACCTTTAAACAAAAAATTCCCGTTATCTTTGTGGATTGTAACAGCTTGCGCAAGCAGGGCGTCTGTCTATACAAACGCCATTTTTGCTTCGCAAAATGCTTGTTGGGAATTCCCAAACCCTTTGTGATCTGCATCGTACCGCTGCAGGCTGCGCGTTCCTGCCGAACGCTTTTTTGATGGAGTTCATGATTCAGTGATATATTCGCTGGGCACAGACCCACTTAAAAGAAAAAGTGCTGACAATGATTTTGTCAGCACCCACTGTAACCTATTTACTTCTCTTTGATGTACGGTATGTTATCGATATATGCGTTCAAAATATCGGTTGCGGCTTTCTTCTGCCCCGGTGTAAGACGGCTCAACTTCCGGTTCAGCTCATCATCTGCCACATAAGATGCTGGGGCTGCGGAGTCCCGGATCAGCACATCTGCGGGAACATCCAATGCTTCAACGATCCGGATGAAAGTGTCCAGACTTGGCGTCTTCACCCCACGTTCCAAATCACCCACATAGTTTACAGACAGATCTGCTTTCTCGGCCAGTTTATCAATTGTCCAGCCTTTTTTCCTGCGTTGTTCTCTGATTCGTTGGCCTAAAAGTGTTTTCATAACATCCTCGCATTCTATTAGCGTTAGTTACACACCACTAGAATAAAGGCCGTGTATTTCTTTATACACAATCAGTTAGCGTTTGTTTCGGACAGAAAATTTTAGAGCATTTCTTTGTTCAAATCATCAATGGCCTTTTTGAACCGGGCATGCTACAATAGCAATGTTGTGCAATGCACATCAAACAAGAATAAAGGGAGCTACCGAACGTGGATTCAATCTACCTGCTGCCCGGTGAAGAACGCTGTGTCAATTTCAGAGATTCCGATGGCATCCCAAAGGTACACTACACATATTGTTCTTTGCACGGCAGACTTTTCAACTGCACCTGCCGCTCAAAGGACGAAGCGCAGCGGTTATGTGAGGATTGGCTCGTCACGCAGGACCGCTGCTATATAAACTAAAAAAGCCACCGAGGATTCTTTCCCAAAACGGATTGGGATCGAATTCTCGGTGACTTTCGTTTTATCGGGTCTGCTGCTGTTCCTGTTCGCTCCTGTTGTCTGCAAAAAACATTTCTACGTTTTTCTGCGCCTTCATCAGTTCCTGCATTCTCTCTCGTGCTTTCCGATAGCTCGGATATTCTGCTTTTTTCTTTTTCAGAAGCTCAACATATTCGATGCTCAGTTCTTTTACCTTCGGAAGTTTTTTCAGCCCAGCCTCATCGAAAGCCGCTTTGGCCGCCTTGTGCAACGCAATGCTCTCCCGATTTGCTTCCAAGAATCGCTTGCTATATCCTGCTTTTCGATAGGCCTCATAGATGGACCTTGTTTTGGCATAGTTGATAATGTGCGTTTTCATTACCGCAATTTCTGCCATCCGCGCTTCCGCAGCTTTGATGGAGTCGCCCAGTTCGTGATAGCGCATCGTTGCAGCACGCACCTGTTCTTCCATTTCATCCATGCTCCCGATTTTGTTTTCCTGCAGAAAAATCAGCGTCTTGGACATCTCCTTCAGGTTGTACCGCTTCGCCCATCGCGCATAGAAAGCGTAACAGGCAGTTCATCGGGCTGCTGCCAGCCCATGCTGATGGCAATGTCTGCGCAGCGGACAACTATGAATCCGCATGCAGTGCGCACAACTGGCCATAGGAGCGAAGCGACTATGGTAAGCGACCCCTGCGGGTCGGCATCCACCAGCAGCACCTTTTTGCCTTCCCGTGCAAGCCCCACGCCCAGATTTTCGCAGGTCGTGGTTTTGCCGGTTCCGCCTTTCTGATTGACGATGGCAATCGTGGTTGCTTTTTTCGACATTTTCATCACCCCCTGTTCGATAAATCATGATTGGTTTGGTTCTGGTAATAAAGCTGCATGGTCGTGGGTGCATTGTAGAGTGCAGCCAGCAGATACTGCTTCATGTTCCGGACCGGTGCGGTACTTTCTGCAAGACACTTCAGCACAAAGCGGATATGGTCTGCATTCAGCTTCATGAATCGGCTGCGCACGACCTCCGCAGGCTTGTCATCCCCTGCCACCCGCAGCATTCTGCGTTTCGAAGAGCAGGTATCCACCAGAAGATTCACGATTTGATGGATGGTGTCCTCCTCATCCGGGCAGGCCCGGAGCAGCAAGTCCACCTCCAACGATTGCATAAAATACGCTTCCAGCCGTGTGCGCTCATCCGGTTCGCTCTCCGCGTCGGAAGAGAAAGGATCAGGTTCACTCCCCTCGGTTTTATTCCACTCAGTCTTATTTCCTCGTGATTTTGCCGTTTCCTGCTGCGCTGAATCCGCGGCACCGGAACCGTTCTTTTCACGATTCCGGAATCGCGGGTCTGCAAAGTTTTTGACGTAGATGAGGTTCGGCTTTCCCAAGCCCCGGCGTTTCCGTTCAACAAGTCCGGCGTTTTCCAGTTCCCGGAACAGTTTGGTAGCCTTGTTGTCGGCACAGCCCAGTGCATCCATCACTTCCTGCACAGGAAAAATGATATACACCCTTCCCTGCTCATCCAGCCATCCGTTTTTCACCGACAGCCCCATGCGGTCCAACAGGATGCCGTACAGCGTTTTGGCATCAGTGGACAGGTCCTTGAATTTTATGTCCCGGAATAAAATTTTGGGCACCCGGAAATACGAGAACATCTCGCCCGACTGCCCATAGAAATAGTCAAACATCCTGACTTCCTCGCTTGTTCTGCCTTGTCACATCCTTGACACCTCCGTTCGTAGTATGATGAAATATGTATGACTATCGTTATTTTTCTTCACAAAGATGGCCTGCCATGCTACACCAGCCGCATCTACGGCCACCGGACAACAGGAAAGGAGTATCTCATGGCCAAAACTGCCGACACCATTGCCATCTATTCCCGCAAATCCCGCTATACCGGCAAGGGCGAAAGTATCGGAAATCAGATCGACCTCTGCCGCGAATATATCTGCACTCACTACGGCGATGCCGCTGCGGAACATGCCGTTGTCTTTGAGGACGAGGGCTTTTCCGGCGGCAACCTGAACCGCCCGGATTTCAAAAAGATGATGACTGCGGCCAAGGACCGGAAATTCAAGGCCATTGTGGTCTACCGTCTGGACCGCATCAGCCGCAACATCAGCGACTTCTCCAGCCTGATTGAAGAACTGGGACGGCAGGGCATCAAAACAAAAACCGGGCGTTCTTTCACCCGGTTTTCCATCAAGTTTATTTTGCAGAATCCTGTCCACCTGATTGCAGACAAGGACGCTTATCCGTATTTTATGGACAACGAAGCGGAGCTGTTCGCACGGGAGGCAGGAAAATAGGCAAGCCCTCCTTCATAGATTACAGTAACCGTTTATGATACTATGGGGAGGGGTCGGCATGTTTTTATCTCTTCTGCAATTTTTTGCCACAAAGTTTCTGGTCCTGGCGCTTCATCTGGAAAGCGGCAGCTTCCCGCGGCCCCTCTCTGCCCGGGAGGAAAACGAAGCCTTTGCCGCACTGCGTGCCGGTGACCCTGCCGCACGGGAAAAACTGATCCGGCACAATCTGCGTCTGGTGGCACACATCGTAAAAAAATACTACGCCCTGCCCGGCGATCAGGACGACCTTATTTCCATCGGCACCATCGGCCTGATGAAAGCGGTGGATACTTTCGACTCTGACCGTCGGGCACGCTTTTCCACCTACGCCAGCCGGTGCATTGAAAATGAGATCCGGATGCAGTTCCGCCGGAACCGCAAAACCGGCGGGACCGTCTCGCTGCAGGAAGCGCTGGAATCAGATGGTGACTCTGCGCTGACGCTGGCCGATGTGCTGCAGGACAGCTTCTGCATGGAGAACACCTGCGAAACGCAGGACGATATCCGCCGGATGCGGCAGCTGCTGGACGGCCTGCCCGCCAGGGAGCGACAGATCATTCTGCTGCGGTATGGTCTTTCCGGCCAGCCGCCGCTGACCCAGCTGGAAACTGCAAAACTGCTGGACATCAGCCGCAGCTATGTTTCCCGTCTGGAAACTCATGCGCTGGAACTTCTGCGCCAGCGGTGGGATGTTCCGAGCACAAAAACAGCGCAGAGGTGAACGGTGTGCTCACCCCTGCGCCATGCAGTCAGCTGTCCAGAATTTTCAGCTGCAGTTCGTCCAATTGTTCAAAAGTATACAGTCGGTTCAGCGCTTCCACCAGTTCCTTTTTGGAAAGACGCGGCGGCAGGCCCAGCGCGTTCAGAAGCTTTGCCTTTCGCTCGGCGCTGCCCGGCCTGCCGGAAAGCCCCCACTCGTAGAGGTCGGTATAGGTAATCTGCCGTCCTTCCGGGCGGGCCGCTGCGGCACCCGCCTCAGCGCCAAGGGCATCCCGCAGCGCCTGCAGAACGATGGCATCGTCCACGCCCTCGACCCCCAGCAGGCCCTCCTTGCCGGGCTGTTCCTTGCGCTTTTCCTTGCCGTGGATCGCGGGCACGTAAGCCTGCACCACATTCTTTTCTCCCACCAGATTGGTGATGTAGGTGCGGATGCGGAAGCCTGCTGCGTCCGAATCCGTGAGCAGGATCAGGCCGTTTTTCTGCGCCAGTGCTTTGAACAGCTGCTGGCGCTTTTTGTCGCTGTAAATGCCAAAGCCATCCGTCAGCAGGATCATGGCATCGGTCAGATGGGAAAGCCGGGCCGCATCGTATTTGCCCTCCACAATGAGCACCCGGCCTGTATGGATCATTTCGTTTTCCTTCATCGTCCGCTCCCCGCCATTGCCAACCGGCACAGCGCTGTTTCCAGCAGGATCTGGTCATCGGTAGGCTGGCTTTTCAGGCTCTGGTCCAGTTCCAGCAGCACCTGCATACAGTTTTCGATCTGGCCCAGCGTGTAATGCGAGGCCGTTTCGGCCGACCGCTTGAGCCGGTAATCACTGCCCTTATAGCCAAAATCCTTGAATACCGTGCTGTAATTTTTCCGTTTTGCTGCCCCCAGCTTGACCCGGTACAGATCCACATAGCTGCCGATCATGGCCGCTGTAATGGCAATGGGCTCCTGCTGCAGGCGCAGCAAAGTCTGCAGCTTTTTGCAGGCACCCGTGGCGTTTTTGGCGGTGATCATGCGGATCATCTCGAACACGTCTGCTTCCAGACTGACCGTGCCCATTTCCGCCACCATCGCTGCCGTGACCGTCTGATACCCGGACAATGCACAGAGTTTGTCCACCTCATTTTCCAAAAGGAACGGATCCTCGCCGCAGCGCTCCAGCAGCGCCGCCGCTGCGCCGTCCGGCAGGGTGGTTTTCTGCTCCTTTGCGCGGTCGATCATCATCATTTTCAGTTCAAAGGGCTTGGGCTTAGCCAATTCTTCGGTGTAGCCAAGCGCCTTGCACTGCGCGATCAGCTTCTGTGCGCGCTTGCCTGTTTTGAGCTTGCTGCGCTCCAGTTCAAACACACTTCCCAGCACCACCACAGCATTTTCCAGACTGGAAAGGGTGCTGTTCAGCTCTTCCAGATCCTTGTCACTGTAAGCTGCAGGGTCGATCTCCGGCAGCACCACCACACGCCGGGTACCAAAAAATGAGATGGTACCCGCCGCCATGATGAGCTGTTCGATCTCCGGCGCAGCTCCATCCAGAACCGTGGCATCCTCGTCGTTGTCTGCGGTCAGGATGCGGGTGATGGCCGTGATCGCCTGCCGGACAAGATACCGCTCGCTGGAATAAAAATAATATACCGGACAGCCCTTGTCGGCCAGCTGCCGCAATTTTGCTTCCGTTGCCAAACGGCTCTCCCCTTTCTGCTGTAGCTGGTACTATACTTATAGCAAATGTTATTGTACCACACTCGGCCCGGATTGCAAAGCATCAGTGCAGTTTCAGCCCGCCGCGCCGCCGCAGGCTGATGGATGCCGCCCGTTCTTTTCTGTTGTCCATCCAGTCATAGCTGCGCAGGGCCAGAACATTTTTATACTGCACAGCATCTGGCTTTGCAGGGGATGCCAGCAGCCACTGCACTGTGACCTGTTTTGCCAGTTCTACAGTTTCATTGACCACAGCAAACTGCCGGTTGCCCACAGTCAGCCGCACAAGACAGCCATTCCGGGTGCGCAGCATTTCTACCAGAGCCGGTGTGCACCGCAGCTTTTGTGCTGTGTTCACCGCCATTTCTGCTGCCGGAAGTGTCCGCTCTGCTTCCAGTGTACAGGCCGTTTTAGGGTTTGTACGCAGGTCTGCCACAAGCTCCACAGTCTGCACGCCCCGTCGGGCAAGCTGGTTTTCCACTGCGTTCTGGGCAGAAGCTCCGCCCCGGAACAGCACCGCGGCGGTATCGTTCTGGGTGACGACCACTGCCGGCGCGTTGGCGCTGCCTACAAGGTCGATGTGCACCACATCCCGGCTGAGAGCATTGCCCAGCCCGATGGAAACAGCTGCCGCCAGCAGGATGCATGGCCCTGCCACCCGCAGCCGTACTCTCCAGTGGAACGCCAGCCAGCCCAACAGGATCAGCACCAGACACACGATGGCTGCATAGGCCGTATCGAAGTAGATGCCCGCGCCCGGTTTTGCAGAGATCCAGACGGCCCAGCGGTCGAGCAGGCCGGTCAGCGCCGCAGACGCTGCGGACAGCACCCCATACAGCGGAGCAAGAGCGGGCACCAGACCGGCAAAGGCCGTGCCAAGGCCCAGCAGCATCATGGGCTGGATGAGCCACAGCACCGCCACACTGGATGCCACCGCATAAATGCTCACACTCAGCCCGCGCAGCACCAGCACCGGGAATGTGGCCACCGAAGCACAAAACGAGATGCAAATACTTTCCGCAAGGCTCCAAAGACGTTCCGGCAGTTTGAAATACCACGGCCGTTTTACCGGGTTCTTTGCGTTCTTCCAGAAGCGGCGGTACCACGCATCCCGGGCGCGGTGGATGCACACACCGCCTGCCACCGTGCCCACCACCGCCGCAAACGAAAGTTCAAAGCCGATATCGCACACTGCATAGCTGTTGCCTGCGGTCATAACGATACCTGCCACCGCCAGAGAGGTAAGGGTATCCGGCGGGCCGTACAGCCACACACCCAGTGCACCGACCCAGACCGCCACTGCGGCGCGGCATACCGAGGGTGTGAAGCCGGTCACGCCCATCAGCAAAAAGGCCAGCAGACTTCGGAATACCGCCCGGTGTCTGCGCCTGCGGTAGCTCTGCTCCCACTCGTAGGGCAGGAGTGTGCTGAGGATATCACCGCACAAAATGGACACATGCATTCCGCTTACCACCAGCACATGGGCAAGACCCGCGCCCCGGTAGGCGCTGCGCATGGCCGAAGACAGATAACTCCGGTCGCCGGTAGTCATGGCAGCCAGCACACCGCCGGTCTTGCCGTCCATACGGCGGCGCAGCGACGCACTGAGCCTTTGCTGCAGGCGGTGGGTGCGGGCACGGAAGCTGCCGCTTTCGCCCAGAACTGTAAGCTCCGGCCCGTCCTCGTCTATTTCCGCCTGCAGAGCGATGCCGTCCGCATACAGGCTGACCCGGCTTCCGGATGCCGGGGCCGACAGTATAAATCTTCCCTGCACCCTTTCCCCGGCTTTGCACTCCGGCAAAGCACTGCACTCCACCCGGAAGGATGCCGCGCTGCCGTTCACTTTCTCTACATGCAAAACCGCATCCACGATACCGGGATCGTAGGAATCCGCCGTGCTTTCCACCTCTGCGGTCAGCACCAGCGGACGGCCTGCATATTGCACACGGATGCGCTCCAGCCGGTTTGCCGTGTGCAGCACCGATGCCATACCCACAGCAGTACCCAGCAGGATGCAGAACGTTGCTTTGCGGGCAGCATCAAAGATGCACAGCACCAGACAAACGGCAACGAAAAATGCCGCAAACGGCACAAAAAGTTCCGTTTGCGGCAAAAAAACGCACACTAACTCCACACCCAGCATTCCAGCGCAGAAAACGCAGAGCGGGCGGCGCATTGCAGCTTAGTGGAAGAACAGAGGCAGCGGCTCCAGGAAGATGATATCCTTGCGCTCAGCTGCATCGCCCTCGGCCAGAACAGCGGCCTGGCCCACAATGGTGCACTGGGTCTGCTCAGCCAGCGCGTCCAGAGCCTTGAGCGAACCGCCAGTGGAAATGACATCGTCCACCACCAGAACGCGCTTGCCGCTCATCTTGTCCAGCTCCTTGCGGTCGATGACCAGCTTCTGCTTGCCTGCGGTGGTGATGGACTGATCCTCCACCACCACAGGGTCGGTCATATACAGCTTCTCGCCCTTGCGTGCGCAGACGTAGGGCTTGCCGCTCTGGCGGCTCATCTCGTGTGCCAGAGGGATGCCCTTGGTCTCGGCGGTCAGCAGGATATCAAAATCCGGGCACTTCTTCAGCAGTTCAGCGGCAGCAGCCACGGTCAGCTCGGCATCACCCAGCAGGATAAAAGCAGCAATGTCCATGTGGTCATTCACCTTGCAGATGGTCAGCTCACGGGTCAGGCCTGCAACGTGCAGAGTATAGGTCTCAGCCATAATTCAACGCTCCCTTTTTATTGGAATCAGACAGGCAGCTTTTCGCCGCCCAGAACATGGAAATGCAGATGTTTCACGGTCTGGCCTGCGTCCTCGCCAACATTGGAGATGACGCGGTAGCCGTTGTTCAGGCCCTGCTCCGCAGCCAGCTTTGCGATCACTGCAAAGATATGGCCCAGCAGTGCGCCGTCCTCTTCGGTCAGCGCAGCGGCAGAGACAATGTGCTTTTTGGGCACCACCAGAAAGTGCACCTTGGCCTGCGGGTTGATGTCGTAAAACGCCACCACCTGCTCGTCCTCGTACAGCTTCTTGGAGGGGATCTTCCCCTCCGCGATCATACAGAACAGACAATCTTCCATGGGAAACAACTCCTTCCTGATATTTTATAAACGTCCCCGCCCTCTCAGGCCGCTTTGCGTCCAGCTATCCCAAAGAGAGAGCCCTTGGCAAAACCATAAACTTTGGCAGCGCGTCAGCGCTGACGGAGAGGGCGAACCCGTTTTCTTATTCGCCCAGAGCCTTCTTGACGATGGCACCGACAGCAGCCAGAGCTTCGTCGATCTTGGTCTCGTCCTTCAGGCCGGCCATTGCAAAGTCCGGCTTGCCGCCGCCCTTGCCGCCGGCAATGGCAGCGATCTCCTTGACCAGAGCACCGGCCTTCAGGCCCTTTTCCTGTGCCTGTTTGGTCACAGTGACAGCCATGGTGATTTTATCCTCAGCCTTGCCCACCAGAACCGCCACAGCGGGCTTCACAGCCTTGTCGCGGATGGTATCGCACATGCCGCGCAAGGTGTCGCCGGTGGTGCCGGTGAAGTATGCAGAAGCGATCTTCACGCCGCCGATCTCCTCGGCATTATCAAACAGGCTGGTCACCTTGGAAGCGGCGACCTGTGCCTTGATCTCTTCCAGCTCCTTGGCCAGAGCCTTGTTCTCAGCCATCACGGCCTCGGCACGGACGGGCAGAGCGGTCACGTTATTTGCCTTCAGGGTGTTTGCCACGGTATGCAGCATAGCCTCCTGCAGGTTTGCACGGATCAGCAGGTTGCGGCCGGTGACAGCCTCGATGCGGCGGATGCCCGCAGCAACGGAGGCCTCGCTCACGATCTTGAAGCCGCCGATCTGGGCGGTATTCTTCACGTGGGTGCCGCCGCAGAACTCGGTAGACCAACCCTCGATGTCCACAACACGCACGACCTTGCCGTACTTTTCGCCGAACAGAGCCATTGCACCCAGCTTCTTGGCTTCCTCAATGGGCATTTCCCGGACGGTGACGTTCATGGACTCGTAGATCTTGTCGTTCACGATCTTCTGCACGCGAGCCAGCTCCTCGGGAGTGACAGCGCTGAAGTGGGTAAAGTCGAAGTGAGTGATCTCTGCATCCTGATAGGAGCCTGCCTGATGGACGTGGTCGCCCAGCACTTCACGCAGAGCTGCCTGCAGCAGATGGGTGGCGGTGTGGTTGCGGGCAATGGCCATACGGTATTCCTTATCCACCTGAGCGGTCAGGTGGTCGCCCACCTTCACGATGCCGCTCTCCAGCACGCAGGTGTGGACGTAGTATCCCTTGGGGGTCTTCTTCACATCCAGCACGCGCAGGCTGCAGTCGGCGCTGTTCAGCATGCCGTGGTCCGCAGCCTGACCGCCCATCTCAGCGTAGAAGGGAGTCTTATCCAGAACCACCAGCACGCCGTCCTTCGCTTCCTCGTCGGTAGCAATGGCATCGGTCAGGGTCTCCTCGTCGCTCAGGGCGACCACAACACCGGTGTCGTTCAGGGTCTCGTAGCCGGTAAAGACGGTGGGCTCTGCATCCAGCGCACCGAACAGATCCTCGCTCCAGCCGGAGATGTTCTTCTTCAGGCGCTCTGCACGAGCACGCTCCTTCTGCTTGGTCATTTCGGCGTGGAAGCCTTCCTCGTCGATCTCAATGCCCTGCTCTGCAGCGATCTCCTTGGTCAGATCCAGCGGGAAGCCGAAGGTATCGTTCAGCTTGAACACATCCAGACCCTTCAGCAGGTGCTGATGTGCCTTTTCCAGACCGTCGATCATGTTGTTCAGGATGTTCATACCGGCATCAATGGTACGGGCAAAGTTTGCCTCCTCGGTGCCGATGACCTTCTTGATATAAGCATCGTGCTCGCGCAGCTCGGGGTATGCGCTCTCGCTGGACTGGATGACAGTCTCCACCAGCTCCACCAGGAACGGGCGGGTGATGCCCAGCATACGGCCATGGCGGGCAGCACGGCGCAGCAGGCGGCGCAGCACATAGCCGCGGCCCTCGTTGGAAGGCAGGATGCCGTCGGACACCATGAAGGTGCAGCTGCGGATGTGGTCGGTGATGACGCGGATGGAGATATCGTTCTTGTCGTCCTCGCCGTAGGTCTTGTTGGCAATGTGCTCTACATGGTGCAGCACGCTCTGCACAGTGTCCACCTCAAACAGGTTGCCCACGCCCTGCATCACGCAGGCCAGACGCTCCAGACCCATGCCGGTATCGATGTTGGGGCGTGCCAGACGCTCGTAGTGGCCCTTGCCGTCGGCATCGAACTGACTGAACACCAGATTCCAGATCTCCATATAGCGGTCGCAGTCGCAGCCCACGCCGCAGGTCGGCTTGCCGCAGCCGTACTCGGGGCCGCGGTCAAAGTAGATCTCGGAGCAGGGGCCGCACGGGCCGGAGCCATGCTCCCAGAAGTTGTCTTCCTTGCCAAGACGCACCATGTGGTCAGGGGCGATGCCCACCTTCTTGGTCCAGATATCGTAAGCCTCGTCGTCCTCTTCGTACACAGAGATGTGCAGGCGGTCCTTCGGAATGGCCATCCACTCGTCAGAAGTCAGGAACTCCCATGCCCAGGGAATGACCTCCTCTTTGAAGTAATCCTGGAAGGAGAAGTTGCCCAGCATCTCAAAGAAGGTGCCGTGGCGGGCAGTGATGCCAACGCGCTCAATATCCGGGGTGCGGATGCACTTCTGGCAGGTGGTCACGCGGTGACGGGGCGGCTCTTCCTGAGCCAGAAACCACTTTTTCATGGGGGCCATGCCGCTGTTGATCAGCAGCAGGCTGGGGTCGTTCTTGGGCACCAGCGGGAAGCTGTCCAGACGCAGGTGGCCCTTGCTCTCAAAGAAGCTCAGGTACTTTTCACGCAGTTCATTCAAACCGGTCCATTGCATAAGTTTTCTCTCCTCAATCGTCTTTGGCGCTCAGGCGCCGTTTTTATGCTGTTATGGCAGAGGGGCGGCACGGTGAAAAAACAAAAAACAGCCCTCATCCCAAAAGGGACGAAGGCTGCTTGTGCATCAAACTCCGTGGTACCACCCAAATTGCAAAGGATAAAATGTGTCCCCTGCCGCTTTCGGCGCGTTAACGCTGCGCTGCGTCCGACTTGTGTCGCCGGAAGCTCCGGGGCGGCGCAAAATGGAACCGACCGGAACGCCTTGCAGCTGGAAGCGCTCTCTCTGAACGGCGGTGTGCATTTCTGACCCCATCATTGCCATCTGTCATAATTTTACATTCCGCAAAGCAGACACAATGCCCCTTTGCGTACAGCTAAATTATAGCATACGCAAAACGTTTGTCAACGGTTTTGAGCAAAATTTACGGCACCCAGATGCGGCGCACCTCCAGCACCTTGCCGCCCTGCACCACCAGCGTGGTATTATAGGTGGTCCAGTTATCGGGGTCTGCATTGATCGCTGCTGCCACCGCATCCGCGCCCGTAGTCTCCACAGCTTCGGCCTGCGGGTCGGCAGAACTGTCCTTCAGCACTACATCCTCTGCCAGCGGCATCGTCTTTTCTCCCATCTCGTAATAGAGCGGGTAATCGTCAAAGGTCATCGTCCGGTAGGTGTCATCATCCTCCAGCTTCAAGTCCAGTCCGCCGGGCTGCTCCATGCCGCCGTTGATGCTTACAAAATGGTGCTGGTCATTCCGCTCAATGCTTTTCACCTCGGTTGTCACACATTGATCCTGCGCCGCACCCTCTTCATGGAAGGCGATCTTATCGCCGACAGCAAGCTTTTCAATCTCCTCTTTCTTATAAATGTCGTAGCCGAACACCTTTGCAGTCAATTTACCGTTCTGCACACCGGAGGTAATGGAGGCAGAAACAAATGTGGTGGTCTGCGTGTCATCAAGGTCATCCAGTGTCCATGTCCGCAGATTGATCGGTTCCGTAACGCCTTCTTCTGCCACATGGGACGAGGCCGGCACTGCACTGGATGCGGGGGTGCTGGCGGGGATGCCGGAGCCGCCGCAGGCCGTCAATGCGATGCCCGCAGCCAGAACAGCCAGAATCTTATATTTCAGGTTCATAAAAATACCTTCTTTCTTGACGCGGTAGATTTATTCCGCTACAATAAAAACGAATCAAGAACCCATTCTATTGCAACTGATTTTAAGATAGAGAGGAATTTCCCGTGAAAATTTTAAAAGTAAAATGTCTTGCCCCTACCCGGCTGGACAATTATCTAACCCAGCAGTTCCCCGCACTGACCCCGGGCCGCCTGAACAAGGCCCTGCGGGAGAACAAGATCAAGCTGAACGGCAAAAAGCAGCCGCTTTCCACCCGCGTGATGGCCGGTGATGAGATCAAGCTGTTCATTCTGGATGAAGTTCTGGATGCGGACCGCCGTGTGGACGGCCCGGCGTGGAAGAACGCCCGCGGCCCGGCACAGGTGGTGTACGACTGCCCGCAGATCGTCGTTGTGAACAAGCCCGCCGGTCTTGCCGTGGATGGTCCGGAGGACGATACCCTGCTGAACCGCACCCTGCTCTACCTGAACCAGCAGGGCGAGTACAAGGAGAACGACCTGTACACCCCGGCGCTGTGCCACCGGCTGGACACCGGCACCAGCGGCCTTGTCATCGTTGCCAAGACCCCGGAGGCCGAAGAGCTGTTCCTTGCAGCCATCAAGAACCGCGAAGTGAAAAAGACCTACCTCTGCGTCACCTTCGGCCGTCCGATGCCGCCGGATGCCACTCTGGGCGGCTATCTGCTCAAGGACGCGGACCGCGGCATCGTGAAGATCGTGGAGGACAAGCAGCCCGGTGCCAAGGAAGTGGAGACCCGGTACGAGACCATCGCCGTCTCCGGCCGTCTGGCCCTGCTGAAGGTGCAGCTGATCACCGGCCGCACCCATCAGATCCGCGCACACATGGCCAGCATCGGCTGCCCCATTCTGGGCGACAGCAAATACGGCAACAACACCGCCAACCGCGAGCTGAAACTCAAGTATCAGGCCCTGTGCGCATGGGAACTCACCATGCCCCGCTTCAACCAGCCGGATTTCGAGTTCCTCAGCGGCAAGACCTTCCGCGCACCAAAGCCCTGGTATTACAGTCAGGTACTGGACGGAACCCTGAAATAAGCTTTTTTTTACAACAAATTACAGCAAAAAAAGAAATCCCGGAAGTGTATTCCGGGACTTCTTTTTTCGTTTATGATTTTACTGGAATAGACCGCCAAACCAGCCCAGAGTGGACTCAGTTGCATTTGCAAAGGCATCCTGAACTTCCTGAATGCTGTCCAGCAGCTTGGTGCCCTCGGTATCCTTCACCGACCAGTAAACGCCGCTGCTTGCCGAGCCATCCGAAACCGTGAAGTCACTGGTAAAGCAGAGGTTATCGCCCTGAGAATCGGTCACGACCACCATGTAGGTGTAATTGCCTGCGGGCAGTTCACCAAAGCGGATGGAGCTGTCCAGCGACTTGAAGGAGAAGATCGCCGTATTGGGTGCTGCCTGTGCAGTGAACACCGTCTGGTCGTTCTCGTCCAGCACTGCCACCTGCACATTGGTCAGGGTGGTGCCCAGCGCAGCATTTGCAGTGCCGGTCAGTGCCATGCCCTTGCCCGCACGAACATTGATGGGGTAGCTCATGCCTTCCAGACGCAGGCCGTCAGCCTCTGCAGCAATGGAGTTGTGATCTGATGCCACATACCAGTAGCAGGAGGACCTATTGACTGAAACGCTGGAGTTTTCCAGCGGGATGCGTCCGGAAGAGATATTGCCTGCCGGATCGGAGCAATAGAAGGTGCCGTTGGTGTAGTCGGTGAGCAGCACTGCATGGGGCTGGCCGCGGTCATACAGCACGATGCCCTCCGGGTGCTGCGAAAGCAGGGTGATCAGGGTCTGCACTTTTTCCTGTTTGCGGGAGGGCAGTGTGCCGTAGCCCACCTGCATCTCCTTATATGTAAAGCTGTGGGAAAGCCCGTTGGACCATGCTGTGGAACGGACACTGTTCTCGGTCACAGTGGACCAGTCGGTCAGGCCATCAAAATAAGCACGGCGGCGCAGCATCATGGCTGCGGATGCCAGCGTGCAGGTGCCGCCGCGGCTCTGCTTGAAGTAGAAGCCTGCGTCCACATTCAGATCAACCGCCAAGGCAGCCGGCAGGCAGGTGAGCATAAACACCAGTGTCAGCACAAGGCTCAGCAGTTTTTTACGGGACGGTGCAGCGGTATTCACGGGTAGGTTCTCCTTTCAGCTTCCATGGTTTGTTACGTTTACCACCATAAAGTATACCAACCTGTTACCTTTTTGTAAACGTTTGTGAAGCTTTTTTCTCAATATCAACACGTTTTGGCAGTTTTTGTTGGAGAGAATGCACAGTTTCCGGCAAGATATTCTACATTTTTTACAAAAATCCCGTCCTGACATTTTTCAAGCACACCGCATTTTGCATTCTTTTTTCATTTTCTGACCACGCTGTGGGCAAACAAAAAAGCTCCACAGACGAACTTTCGCATTTATGCTGCGCCAAAGTATTTTTTGCTTTTTGAACCCTACCGCGCCGCCGATGGTCGCCGGTCTGCGTAAACTGTAATATTTTTGTAACCATTTCGCAAATAAAAAATCCCCCGCCAGCTTTCCTCTCGGATTGCCAGCGGGGGGGGTTCATTTCAGTGCAGAATCATCGTCAGTTCATAGGCCACAAGGCCGGAAACCAACGCCGCAATTACAGCCCACCAAAGTTTGTTCCCAAATGTTCCGGGGGCTTTTTCCAGCGCGGTCAGGCGGTCGTCCTGTTTTTTGTTTTGAGCCGTTACAATTTCAAGGCTCTTGTTTGTGTTTTCGAGTTGCTGAATCGTCAGCATGATGTTGGTGTTCATGCCATTCACCGCATCAGTCAGCTTTTCCAAGTCGTCTAGCGAAGTAACCAATCCACTTTATCAAAGGCCAGCGCATAGAGGAACAGCGGTTCTTTCAGGCGGGGATTTTCAGCCATATGATCTGCCAGCTTATGGGCGCTTGCCGTCTGAACCCCGGAAAGCTCTGCCACATACTGCTTCAAAAAACCTTC
>OOCA01000678.1_pt1 | contig 18963 bp, 16 predicted proteins | sample 1671591 | NCBI WGS metagenome assembly OOCA01 (sample SAMN06348172, study PRJEB24527) | human gut metagenome | biome: human gut; feature: ankylosing spondylitis patient; material: feces | host: Homo sapiens | place: China | collected 2015-10 | reverse complement strand
GGGGCCATAGCCCGGGCCGTATCCGGGGCCGAAGCCGGGGCCCGGAGGGGGCGGCGGGCCGGGACGGTGCCGACGGGCCGAACCTGCCATGTAGCCCCATGCGAAGGGACCCCAGTTCCAGCCTGCTGCGTGGCCGATGGGTGCAATGAACACCCGGAACACGAACAGTACGATGATCAGCATCACCATCAGGGACATGAACAGGATCACGATACCCAGAACGACATCCTCAAAAGTGGTGGGGCCGTCGTCCGGCTCCGCGTAGCTGCCGTCGTCGTAGCTGCCATTGTTCAGATTTACCCCATAAACACTTGCAATGGTGTCGGCCACATTGTTGGCACAGGTGATTACTGCATCGCTGTAATCGCGGTTAACAAAATCACCTTCCATGGTCTGGGCGAGGGCACTGGCCTGACTTTCCAGCGTGGTGTTGCGGAAGCCGTCGCCGTAGGTCACGTAGTAATCGCCATCCTCGTAGATGGGCGACTCCATCACCAGCAGGATCAGCACGCCGTTGTTCTCGGAAGCCGAGCCGATGCCCCAGGCGTTGAAGGCCTGTGTTGCATAATCCTCAGTGGAATAATTACCCGTATAATCTACAGTCAGTACGCCGATCTGTGCTCCGTTGCAGCTGGACTGCAGCTGGTTGTTCAGATCAACGATGGTCTGGGTAGTGCTGTCGCTCAGAATGTTAGCATCATCCACCACACATTCGTCTTTGGGCAGGTCCGGCAGGCTGGCAGCGGCAAGGGCCGCCGGGCACAGGGCCGCTGCGCCCACCACAAGGGCCAGCACCAGAGCGCTTACGCGTTTTGCAAAATTTTTCATGCGAAGGGTTCAACCTCCTTTACACCGGCAATGGCTCCCAACACGCTGGCCGGGAAGCCGCCGGTCTCTTTCTGGTAGTCGTAAACGGCATCGTTGTATTTCAGGGTGCCGATGATCGTGGATGCACTGTTGAACTGGCCGTACTGGCCCTGCACCGCGCCCATCTTCATGGGGTCTGCGGCCTGCTCCTGCAGCTTTGCGTAGAGCTGGTCGATCCGCGACCCCAGCACCTCGTTGGCCTGATACAGCGCATGCATCGTGCTGCCCTGATAATAGGGCAGCGCGGTGAGTGCCTGACTTTTGCCGCCGTTCTGCACGGCTTCCAGACAGGCGGTAAAATCGCTCAGCGCGCTCTGTGCGGCCTGTACCTCGGCACTGTCCGCTCCCAGCGTGCTGCCGGCGGTGGTGATGATGTTTGCCGCCGTGTTCATGCGGGTGGTCAGCTCCTCGTTGAGGTTATAGCCGTTGTCTGCCGCCACACCCACCGTGTACCATTTGCGGACTTCGTTGTACCGGCTGCGCAGCTTGGCGCTGCCAAAGCCCAAAAAGGCCGCCAGCATCACCACCACGCTCAGCGCCAGTGCAGCTGCGCGGGTGGAAAGGGCTGCGGGCAGCTTTGCTTCCAGCCCTGCCAGCTTCTGCTGCAGAGGTGTCAGCGGCACGGCCTGCTCCGGCTGCTTTTGTTCGCGGTAGCTGCCCGTGTCAAAACCGCCGGAAGTGCTGTTCTGTTTTTGCGAAAAATCTGCGTTTGCCATCTCAGCTCCGGATCTCCATCATTTTTGCTTTCAGTTCGTCTTCGATGCGGTTCAGTTCCTGCTCGGCGGCAGCACGCTTTGCGCGGCCCTCGCTCTGGATCTTGTTCAGCTCGTCCAGCGTCTCGATGAGGCTCTTGTTGGTCTGCTGCAGGGTCTCGATGTCCACGACACCGCGCTGAGACTCCCTGGCCGTCTCGATGGTACCCATCTTGAGGGCGTCGGCGTTCTTTTTCAGCAGCTCGTTGGTCATGTCGGTGACGGCACGTTCGGCCTGCATGGCCTGCTGGCTGTGGGCCAGACCCAGTGCCAGCACCATCTGGTTCTTCCACAGGGGGATGGTGTTGACGATGGTGGACTGGATCTTCTCTGCCATCATGGTGTCGTTGTTCTGCAGCAGGCGGATCTGCGGCCCCATCTGCAGGCTGATGTTGCGGGTCAGTTCCAGATCATAGAGCTTCTTCTCAAAGCGTTCGCACTGGTCGGCCAGATCACGAGCCGCCTGTGCATCCTCCGGCAGGCCGGAAACCTTGGCCTTATCCATGGCCTGCTGCAGCTCGTTTGCGCGCACATCGGCCAGCTTCTTTTTGCCGGCAAGGATATACATGCTCAGCTCCTTGAAGTAGGCCATGTTCAGCTCGTACATCTTATCCAGCATGGCGATGTCCTTGAGCAGCTGCACCTGATGGCCCTCCAGCATGGACTGGATCTTTTCCACGTTGGTCTCGGCCTTGTTGTACTTCATCTTCATGGCATCCAGCTGGTCGCCCTTCTTCTTGAAGAAGCCGAGGATGCCCTTTTTTTCTTCCTCGCCTGCATCAAAGCTCTTCAGCTCACCGATCAGGCTGGTGATCATATCGCCCACTTCGCCCAGATCCTTGGTGGCCACCTTGGAAAGGGCGGCCTCGGAAAAATCGCCGATCTTCTTCTGACAGGCGGAGCCGTACTGCAGCACCTGCTGGCTGTTGGTAATATCGATCTTTTCAGCAAACTGATCCACCATGGCCTGTTCTTCCGGGGTCAGGTTCACCTGCGGCTGTTCCGGTGCGGCAGCTTCCTGCTGGGCGGGTGCAGCCTTTTCCTCTTCTGCCGGGGCGGGGTCCAGTGTCAGGGTGGGCACAGCGGGTGCATCCAGATCAAAGTTGAATGTATTGTCTGCCATAAGAGATTCCTTCCTTTCCAAATACCGTTTACCTTTTTTCTTAGCTCAGGCCCTGCCCTTTGAGCATGTTCTGCAGCACCGTGATATCTGCCGAAAGGTCCATGCTCTCGGCGGCGTACAGGGCATCCAGCTGGTTTTCAAACGCCGTGGCAATGGAAGCAGCATTGTGCTCCACCTCGGTACGGATGGCTGCGGCATTCTCGCCGCGCACGCCCTGCTTTGCCAGCTTTGCATATTGCTGCAGAACGTTCACCGCATCCGGCAGGTAGTAGTTTGCGAACCTGCGCACCTGCTTTGCCTTTTCCGGGTTTGCTTCCACCGCTTCCACAATGGAGCGGCCCGCCTTTTCCATGCGGGTCATGGCGGCAGAGAGCTGCGGGTCCGGCAGCTGCTCGTTGAGGGTGTGCAGGGTATCCAGTTTCTGCTGGATGTCGGTCAGCATCGCGTCCACATCCTCCACACCGGTGTGGAAAGGCACTTCGTGCTCCACCACCCGGGGCGGGCAGACCTTCTGTGCCGCACCAAAGGCCACAAATGCACCGCCCAGCGCCGCCAGCAGCGCCCACAGCTTATACACCGGCAGTACCGCGCACAATACCAAAAAGACCAGTGCCATTGCATAAAATGGCAGAACGCTGGGCTTTCTGGTGCGGATGATCTTGCTCATGTTTCTTCTCCTTGTCCGGGGCATTGCCCCTTATGTTATCCATAATACCGCACCCCGCGAAAAACGCAAGGCTTTCACGGATAATTTACAACCTTGCCATCATTTGTTGATCCACGGCAAGAGGGCCGCGCCCCAGGTTTCGCGCAGCTTTTCCGGGCGGCAGGCAGCGTTTGCCGGGCTGGTGCTGGGCAGCTTTACCGCTGCAATGCCGGACACCGGCTGCAGATACTTTGTATAGATCCGGTATGCGGTGGCTCCGTTGCAGAATACTGCTTCGATGGGTGCCTTTGCCAGCAGAGCGGCAATATCATTCGGCACTGCATCCTTGATGGAAGCATCCGCTGCGCCGGTGATGGTGCAGCGTTCCAGCGTGTCCCAGAGGGCCAGCCCATGGCGCAGGATGATCTGCTTTTTGGCTTCAATGTCCTCACGGGCAGGCACCGGCTCACCGGTCAGCGCGGCCATCATGGGCCAGAAGCGGTTCTGCGGGTGGCCGTAGTAAAAGGCCATCTCCCGGCTTTTGGGGCTGGGCCATGTGCCAAGGATCAGCGCCCGGCTGTGTTCGTTATACACCGGTTCAAAGCTCATTGTCCGCCTGCACTTTCAATTTTATCCCAAGGCGAGCCAAGGTCGCGGCCGGACGGCACTGCTGCGGGGCCGTCGAACCACAGCTCATCGATCAGGTCGGCAAGGCCGTCCTCCCGCACATCGCCAATGATGCGGTCGGCGGCAGCCTTTGCGTCCGGCGTGCCGTTTGCCATGCAGCAGCCAAGGCCCGCTGCCTTCAGCATGGCCACATCGTTGGCAGAATCGCCTGCTGCCACGGCATCGGCCAGTGTCAGGCCCATCTTTTCGCACAGGTCGGCAAGGCCAACGCCTTTGTCCATTCCACCGCGCACGATGTCGTAGTAGCACAGGCCGTCGGCATTCTGCGCGCCCACCTGCATCCAGTGCAGGCCCAGATGGCCGTACTTTGCCGCAAAATCTGCCACGTGCTCCGGCGGCACTGCCGCAAAAGCGGCGTGGGGCATGTCGATCAGGTGGCGGTCCTGATCTTCGCCGTCCACACAGTCCAGCCCGATGCTGTTCATCTGCCGGTAGCCCCTGTGCAGATATTCATACTCGCAGTAGGCGTAGCAGGCATCCCTGAAATTGAACTGCAGCGGATAGTTATAATCCTCGCAGAAATCCACCAGCGCGTACATTTCCTCAGCGGTGAGCGGGTGCTCGGCCACGATGCGGCCCTCGCGGTCCACCACACAGGCACCGTTGCAGGTGATGGCATAATCGAACCGGATGCCGCCCAGCTGGCCTTTGAGGTTGACGCACGGATACGCACGTCCGGTGCTGAGCACAAATCTGCCGCCTGCGGCCTGCAGCTTCTTCACCGCCTTGACCACCTTCTGGCGGGGCTTGCTCTCGCCAAAGGGCACCAGTGTGTTGTCGTAATCGCTTGCCAGAATCTTATATTGCATTCTATTCTCCCCTATGGAACTGAGTTTTGTACCAGTATACCATACTTTTTTAAAATTGGGGTGCATTTGGGCATAAAAATAAGGCTATTGCACAGAATTCCATGCAATAGCCTTATTTTGTTTCACGATGCCGTTTTCTTTGCAGCTTCTTCTCGGGATCACGCAAACACGGCCACGACCACCTGCATTGCCACGCCGAGGAATGCGCCTGCACCCCATGTCAGGCCGGTGATGAACAGGTTCTGCTTCCACGAAGGATTGGTGCGCCACAGCACCGCAAGGCCCACGCCTGCACCGGTGCAAAGGCCCGCCACCAGACTGGAAAAGCGCAGGGCGCCCTCCACATACAGCTGGGTCAGCAGCACGCTGGCGGCGCAGTTGGGGATCAGGCCCACCAGCGCAGCCACTACCGGCTGGAAGAAGCCCATGCTGCCCAGAAGGTCTGCAAACACATCTTCGCCCACGCCTTCCACGATCAGGCCGAACACCAGACTGAACGCAAAAATGAACACAAAGATCTCCAGCGTATGGCGCAGGGCCGCTTTCCAGATGGGGGCGGGCTTGCCCTCTTCGTCGCTGTGCTCCTCGTGACAGTCCACCTCGTCGGCATGGCCGGTGTAGCCGCCGCGCAGCGATTTGGGCAGCACGCCGCGCAGCACAAAATCCAGCACAAAGCCCACCACAATGGCGTATACCACCTTGATGACCATGAGCACAGCCAGCTTATCCCAGTAGGCCGGCATGGATACCAGCAGCGGGATGGCTTCGTCGCTGGTGGCAAGGTAGACGGCCATCAGGGTGCCCAGCGTGATGACGCGGGAGGAGTAGAAGTTGGACGCAATGGCCGAAAAGCCACACTGCGGCACACAGCCCAGCACCGCGCCCGGAATCGCGCCCCAGCGCCCGCCGCCTGCCAGCAGTGCTTCAATGCGCTCACCGTGGCGGGTCTCGATATACTCGATCAGAAGATAAGCCAAAAACAGGAAGGGCAGCATCTTGGCGGTATCCACCAGAGATTCGCCCAGAACATCCAGAAACAGTTCCATATACGCTCCTAAAAACGACCGTTCGTCGCTTCATTTTAGTAAATTGCAAATTGGTTGCATTTTTGAACAGGGATGATTATACACGATATTCTCTCCAATTGCAATACCAAAATGCAAATTAGTTGCAAATTTATTTTTGCAGTATTTTTGAAGCCTGTGCCGCAGCGGTGCCGCCTGCTCTGGCAGGATGACGCGATGCCATGTCTGAAGGTCGGGCCAGAACTATAATCGACGATATTTTCTTCTGGGGAGTGCGAGGGCTGCATCCCGCTGGTGGTCTGGCGAGCGGAAGAAGGACAGAGCGGGCGGTGACACTGTCCATAACAGAAAAGACCCCAGAAAAATCCGCAGACTTTTCCGGGGTTCCGTAAAAACTATTTTAAATATCAGCCCTTCATCGGTACAAAGCCCACAAGGTCTTTTACCACCTCGCCGCCGATGATCAGGCCAGCCACCGAGGGTACAAAGGCATTGGAGCCCGGCACCGAACGGCGCTGGGTGCACTTGCGCTGGGTGCCCGGAGGGCAGATACAGTGATACTTGCAGCTGATGGCGTCATCCTCGATGGGGGTCATGGCAGGCTCCTTGGAGTAGACCACCTTCAGGTGCTTGATTTTGCGCTTGCGGCACTCGGTGCGCATCACCTTAGCCAGTGGGCAGACCGAGGTCTTGTAGATATCGGTCACTTCAAAGCGGGTCGGGTCCATCTTGTTGCCTGCGCCCATGGAGCAGATGATGGGAGTGCCCGCCTCCTTGCACTTCATCACAAGGGCCAGCTTGCCGGTGACGGTGTCAATGGCATCCACCACATAGTCGTACTGGGTAAAGTCGAACTGGTCCTGTGTTTCCGGGCCAAAGAAGCACCGGTGGGTGGTCACCCTGATGTCCGGGTCGATGTCGTGGATGCGCTGCGCAGCCACATCTACTTTATATTGCCCTACCGTACTGCGGGTGGCAATGATCTGGCGGTTGAGATTGGTCAGGCAAACCTTATCATCATCGATCAGATCCAGTGCCCCCACGCCGCTGCGCGCCAGCGCTTCCACCGTGTAGCCGCCCACGCCGCCGATGCCGAACACCGCCACGCGGGAATTGTGCAGTTTTTCCATAGCTTCCGCGCCCAGCAGCAACTGCGTGCGGGAATACTGATTTTGCATTTTGTTCTCCTTGTTACTTTTCCACTCTCGTAATGGTGCCGCCGCCCAGCACGGTGTCGCCCTGATACAGCACCACGGCCTGACCAGGCGTAGGGGCGCGCTGGGACTGGTCAAATTCCAGCCGGAAGCCGCACTCCGCCGGGTAGACGGTGGCGGCCTGCTCCACCTGATGGTACCGGGTGCGGGCTGTGACCCGCAGCGGTCCGGTCAGCTCCGGAATGGCGATCCAGTTCACCTCGTCCGCATACACGATGCGGTCGAACAGCATCTCCTCCGGCCCTACCGTGACGGTGTTTGCCTGCATGTCCTTGCCGCAGACGTACACAGGTGCCCCCATGGCAAGGCCCAACCCCTTGCGCTGGCCGATGGTATACCGCACCGCGCCGTTGTGGGTGCCCACCACCCTGCCGCTCTCGTCCAGAAAATCACCTGCCGGGTAGTGTTTGCCGGTGAAGTCCTCCATAAAGCGGGCATAGTCGCCATCCGGCACAAAGCAGATGTCCTGACTGTCGTGCTTGCGGGCATTGACAAATTTGTGCTGCTCCGCGATCTCGCGCACCTCAGTCTTGTGCAGGCCGCCCAGCGGCAGACGGATATGCGCCAGCTGCTCCTGAGTGAGGTTGTAGAGCACGTAGCTCTGGTCCTTGCCCTCGTCCAGCCCCTTTTTGAGCAGGAAACGGCCGGTGGCCTCGTCCTGCTCCACCCGGGCATAGTGGCCCGTGACCACATACTCCATGCCGTGTGCCCGGGCCCAGTCCAGCAGATGGCGGAACTTCATATATTTATTGCAGTCGATGCAGGGGTTCGGCGTGCCGCCCGCCTCATACACGCGGACGAATTTTTCAATGATCTGTTCCCGGAAGTCGGCCGTGAAATCCAGCACCTCGTACGGGATATCCATGGCAAACGCCACCTCTGCCGCGTCCTCGATGTCCTTTTCCGAGCAGCAGGTGTGAAAGCCGGACTGTCCCAGCGTTTCATTGCGGGTGAGCCGCATGGTGATGCCGGTGCAGTCATAGCCTGCCTGCTGCATGAGCCATGCCGCCACCGAGCTGTCCACGCCGCCGCTCATGGCAATGAGGGCACGCGGCTTTGAATCAGGGGTCTGTGTGGTCATAAGTTCTCCTTTGGTGCATTCAACACACTAAAACAGTAGTATAATAGTAACTCTGAAAAAAGAGCTTGTCAAGACGCAGCGAGCTGCTGCACTGCGGCCAGCAGGGCTTGCCGCTCGTTGGGATATTCTTCCCGGATCACACCGTCCAGCAGCGCTTCCAGCACTTTGCGGATGCCCGGCCCCGCCGGGACGCCTGCCGCCATCAGATCACGGCCATTCACAGCCAGCTGGCTGACGCGGCAGCATACGCCGTCCGCGTCCAATTGTTCGGCCAATTCGGAAAGTGCAGCAAAATCAGCCGCCCGTTCCGGCTGCAGGGCTGTGCCCAGTGCAGCAATGCGTTGCACGGTACACAAGTTATATTTGCCCAGTAGTCGGCGGGCGTAGATGGTAAAGCCGGGTGTGACGGTAGTTTCTCTGAGGACCGTCCGCTGGGGTGGGACCCTGTTGCCGAAGGCAATAGGGCGGGCGATGGAATGGCCCGAATCGTGTCCGAAGAGAAAACTACCGTCACACCCTCTGGCTTCCCGCACCAGCACCGCCGCCTCTTCAATCAAGGCGTTGGAGCAGCGCAGGCGCTTGAGGGTGCGGCGGATGCCGTCCTCGCCAAGGCTCAGCAGCAGCGCCGCCAGCCGGATGGGCAGGTTTTCTGCACCCGCCGGGCAGGCATCCACCACCGGCTTTGCCGCCGCCAGTGTCTCCGATGAAAGCTCCGGCAGAATAACAAGCAGTATTTTTTTGTCAAGATATGCCGCAGGGGCGGGTGCGCTCAGCAGTTTTGCAAGCTCTTCCTCGATGCGCTCCACCGATACACAGTCCAGATGGGCGCACAGCTCCTGTGCTGCCTGCGCCGTGGGCGGGTCGATGGCAAAGCCGAACCGGGCTGCGAACCGGTACAGCCGCAGGATGCGCAGCGCGTCCTCGGTGAACCGCTGGCGGGGCACACCCACCGCCCGTACGATGCCGCTTTGCAGGTCGGCCTGCCCGCCAAAGGGGTCCACAAGGCCCTCTTTTTCATTGTAGGCCATGGCGTTGATGGTAAGATCCCGCCGGGCCAGGTCCTCCCGCACATCCGGTACAAAGTGCACCTCGTCCGGGTGGCGGCCATCCGTGTAGGTGCCTTCTGTACGGAAGGTGGTGATCTCGTAAAGGGCACCACTCTGCTTCACCGTTACCGTGCCGTGCTGCAGGCCGGTGGGGATGCACCGCTGCGCGCCGAACAGCTCCATCACCTGCTGCGGCAGAGCACTGGTGCACAGGTCCCAGTCGTGCGGTGTAAGGCCCAGCAGGCTGTCCCGCACGCAGCCGCCCACCACGTAGGCTGCATGGCCCGCTGCGTGGAGGGCATGCAGCAGTTCCGCCGCGCCTGCATCCATTGGAATGGTCATGGCTGTGCCTCCTCGTACTGCAGGGTGATGCTTTTGCCGTCAAAGCCGCACTCCGCCGCTGGGAAGATGCTCTGTGCCTGCGCGGCATATTCCTCCGGGTCGGTGATCATGGGGGAATAATGGGTCAGCCAAAGCCGCTTTGCTCTCGCCTGCGCAGCAAGGGCCGCGCTCTGCCCAAAGGTGCTGTGCCCCCACTGACGGGCCTGGTCTTCCTGCTCCGGAAGGGCATAGGTGGCATCGCATATCAGCAGGTCTGCGTCATGCGCCGCCTGCAAATAATACGGGCAGGAGGCCGTATCGCCGGAAAATACCACGCTCAACCCCTTGCGCGGTGCGCCCAGCACCTGCGCAGGCTGCACCGTTCTGCCCTCCACGGCAACGCTCTGCCCTTTCTGCAGCAGCTTCCATTGCTGCACCGGCACCCCCAGCGCCCGGGCCTGCTCCGGCGAAAATTTGCCTGCACGGGGCAGCTCCAGCCGGTAGCCAAGGCTTTTTACCCGGTGCTTTGTGGCAAACGGCACCAGCCGCGCACCGGCAGGCCAGCCCTCGCTCAGCGCATCCAGCGCCAGCGGCTGGCCCGGCATAAGCACCTGCGGCTTCACCGGATAGGGCAGCGGGCCGGTCAGTGCCCGCACCGCCGCCCAGATATCCGGCAGGTCCTCCGGACCCAGCAGCGCAAGCGGCCTTGTGCGGCCCTGCGCCCCCAGAGTCTGCAAAAGGCCCGGCAGACCAAAGATGTGGTCGCCATGGTAGTGGGTCAGGCAGATGGCATCTGCCCGCATCAGGTTCACGCCCGCACGGCGCGCTGCTGCCTGCGTACCCTCGCCGCAGTCCCACAGCAGGCCGTGACCGCCGCAGGCAGCAAACGCCGCCGAGAGTGCCCGATCCGGCAGCGGCATGGTAGCCGCAGTGCCCAGCAGTGTAATGGTCAGCATAAAATCGTTCTCCCTGCACAGTAGATTTCGATATTTTATTGTACCACAGCCGGGCCGGTTGCACAATCGGTGCCTGCGGCGCATAGCATGGGCCAGCACAGCAAAAAAGGGGGCAGCGGGATGAGACGCAAAAAAGGGGATCCTTTTTCCGGCAGGCCGCACAGCGGCCTTGGATGGGTGCTGCTGCTCGCCGCACTGGCCCTGTTTCTGCTGGCCGGTGCGCCCGGCTGCATGGCCCAGCGGATGGCGTGGTCTGCCCGGGGAACGATGATCTTTCTGCCCAGCGGGTTTTGAAAAAATGGGAGCATCCTGCTGCACAGAACGCTCCCATTTTTCTTTTTATTTTCCATCCGAATAGGGCAGCTGACCGGTCAGGGTCAGCGTTTCGGCAAGTTCGTCCTCCGAGCGGAACCGCCACGCCGCCGCTCCCACGGCCACATAGCAGGCATCGGCACGACCCTCCGGTGTAACGGCAAGGATCATCGTTTCACCGTCGCCCACCGCCGTTACCATGCCATCCGCACTCACAGTTGCCACGTCCGGATTGCTGCTGAGCCATGTCATCGTTCCGTTTTTGGCGCCTGCAGCCTGCGCGGTCAGCTTCTGACTGGCTCCCACTGCCTGCAGCAGCATGGCGTTTTTGCTCATCTGCACCCGTCCGATCTCCGATGTGACCGTTACCGTGCAGCGCAGCACCTGCCCGGCTGTGGTCAGTGCGCTGATGACGGCCTTGCCGGACCCCTGCGCTTTTACGGTACCGTTTGTGCTTACCGATGCCACCGCCGGGTTGCTGCTGACCCACTGCCGCACATAGGTGAACCCGCCTTTGTTCTGTTCCAGCTTCAGCTGCTTCGTCGGGGCAGGCTCCTGCTCTGTAATGGTAAGCGTCAGATCGTTGGTGTTCAGCACCAGGCGGCTGGCTGTGCTTTTGCGCACCGTGATGGTACAGGTGGTCTTTTCGCCGCGCTCATTGCGGGCCGTGACGGCCGCAGTGCCCTCGGCATGGCCGGTCACCTTGCCAGTGCCGTCCACCGATGCCACTGCCGGATCACTGGAAGTCCAGATCAGAAAGAAGTAGTCGTTGGGTGCCTGCACATTCAGGTAGGCCACCGGGGCCGGGTCTCCTTCGGTGATATCCAGCGTCAGTTCGGCAGTGTCCAATGTCATGCCGCTGTCCGGCAGCGGCTGCTCCTGCGCAGCATAGGCCGACAACGCCCCGGCTGCAAACAGTTCTGCGCACAGCACCACTGCACAAACACACGCTTTGAACCCCTGCTTCATGGGCTTTGCCCTCCCCGCCTGCTTTGCTGCAAGATCCTTTAAATATTCCTGTCTCCGTATTATTTTACACGCAGTGCAAAACCGGGTCAAGTTTTTTGCCCATTCTGCCGGGCAGCTGAGCCTTATTTTGTGGAGAATAATAAAATCCGCTTTTCAATTTTGTACAAAACGCCGCCGCACCCGGCAAACCGGATGCGGCGGCGCTGTTCTGCTTTTGAATTTTCAGCTTAGTAGTTAATCTTTTTCAGCTCAAAGTAGCTCTGCGGATGTGCGCACACCGGGCACTTGAGCGGTGCGGACTTGCCGATATAGGTGTAGCCGCAGTTCCGGCACTGCCATACCTGCTGCTCCTCGCGGGCAAAGACCTTGTTGTTTTTCAGGTTTTCGGCCAGCGCACGGTAGCGCTCCTCGTGCTCCTTCTCGATCTGTGCCACCATGGTGAACAGTGCTGCGATCTGAGGGAAGCCCTCTTCTTTGGCCTCCTTGGCCATGCGGGGGTACATCTCAGTCCACTCGTCGTGCTCACCGCCTGCTGCCATGTCCAGACAAGTCAGGGTATCGGGGATCGCGCCGCCGCACAGCAGCTTGAACCAGATCTTTGCGTGCTCCTTCTCATTGCCGGCGGTCTCCTCAAAGATCGCGGCCAGCTGCTCGTAGCCTTCTTTTTTTGCCATGCTGGCAAAGAAGGTGTACTTGTTGCGTGCCTGGCTCTCGCCTGCAAACGCTTCCATCAGATTTTTCTCGGTTTTGGTACCCTTCAGTTCCATGATGCTCTCCTTTCAAAAACGGATCTTCTGTCAGGATCGACCGATCCCGGCTCTATCATTCAGCCCGGCGGTAATTTTTTCGCCTGCGGCTCAGGTTCTGAACAGAGTATACCATATTTTTTGATGAAAATCAAGAATAATTCCTATTTATTCTGAGAATATTTCTCAGTTATGCTGCTTCAGTGCACACACAGCAATGCTCAGGGCGCTCCACGCTGCCTGATACATCAGCACCGTTGCCACCGAAAGCTCCCAGATGCTGCCTGCACTGGTGAGCAGCGCTGCAATGATAATGGAGAACAGCACCGAGACCATCTGTACCGTGGTGGCGCTGCTCTCGGCGTTCTGGGCCTGATCCGCAGCCTGCAGACCGCCGGTCAGGCTGGCAAACGCCTTGAGATGGATCATGCAGCAGGTGTCCTCCGGGTCTGCCGGTGCAGCCTTGATGGCGTTGCACTGCTCCTGATCCAGCACGGTGACCATGCCTTCCGGCAGGCGGTATGCTTCGGTAATGTGGTGTGCCGTCAGACTGGGGTCCTGACATGTGACCAGCAGGCGGATGTTCTCCTTTTGCAGCACGGCAAGGCCGCGGGCCACATTGCGCCCGCCCACATATTTCAGCACGAACATAGCGTGCAGATTGCCGGACACAGCCAGATACAAAATTTGCAGCTCGCCGTTCTTCGAGTGCTGCATCTCGTATTCCTCGTCCGGCAGCGGCACGCCCTCCTGCCCCAGATAGCGGCGGGTACCAATGAGGATGCGGTTGTTATCGCACCAGGCGGAAAAGCCCAGCCCATGGTGCTGCTCCAGATCCTTGACCGGGAACAGGATGTCTGTACGTTCCTCAACGATCTGGCGGAACAGCCCCTTCAGGGTGCCGTGGCTCTCGTTCAACACGCTGGCCGCGTACAGGATGGCGCGGTCGATGCGGCCGCCCTTGAAGATGCGGATATCCTCCAGCTGTGCGCTGTCGGCGGTGAACAGGTCGTCTGCATCGATCTGCAGCGTATCAATGCCGCCCAGCTGCTCAATGGCCTGCCAACCGGGCACGACTGCGCCCACAGCCGCAGCCGCTCGCTGCAGCCGCAGTGAGGCAACGCCCGCGATCAGGGTAGAGGAAAGCGGTGCACCCATGCACAGCACAGCGGCCATGGCAGCCGCAGCTTTGTTCCAGCCGGCACCTGCCAGCAGGAACAGCACGCCGCTGAGCAGGGCAACGCCCAGCAGGATGTACGAAACTTTGCGTGCACGGCGCTCGCTTGCGCGTTCGCTCAAGCTCTGCTCCACAAAGCCGTCAGCTTCCTTCATCGGGCGGCTCAGCAGCACCCAGGGGTCCTTCTGTTCCAGATCCCGTGCAAGAGCACGCAGCAGGTCTTTATCCTTGGCGCGGTAGGCACTCTCGAACTCCACACCATTGGTCACCAGTTCATAGCCGCCCTTGACAGCAGCCAGCATCACCCGGCTTCCCAGCAGCGCAAGGAACAGCCCCAGCGCAGCCATGCCGCTGAGCAGCGAGATGCCGGTGGTGCCGCGGTAAACATTTGCGTTCAGCATGGCTGTGACCGCCTGCACCAGCGCTGCCACTGCGGCCAGCGCCGGCATCGTCTCGGAAGAAGGCCGTCCGCGCAGGCCGTTCAGGCCGTCGCGCAGCACCGGGAAGCCCACGCACAGGCTTGCTGCCAGCAACAGCAGGTTTGCACCATAGAATGCCGCCGGGGCAGCATCCGGGTCCAGCGCCGCCATGGCGGGCAGCAGCCCATCCGACACCAAACCAAAATGCAGCAGCACCACAGCCAGAATGCCGCCCAGCACGCAGCGCAGCGTCAGCTCTGCGCTCATGCGGTGCAGCTTATCCGCCGTGGCCTCCGGCTCGGTCAGCTCCGTTTCAGCATGTTCCTCCGGAGACACCGCGTCCTCCGCCTCAGCTTTCAGTTCCGGCTGTGGCGCAGCGGGTGCCTTCTCCGGTGCCTGCTGCGGCCCTTCACCGTCCAGCGGCAGCAGCGGCAGGCTCATGGTGTCCTCTTTTGCGGCAGGCTCCTCTGCCGGGGCCAAAGGTGCCTGCGGTGCGTCCTCGCTCTGCGCCTTGCCAAAGAAATCGACCACCGGCTGCTTTTCCGGCTGCGGCACAGGTTCCGGCTGCAGCTCCGGTGCCGTCTCCTTTACCGCTGCAAACACAGCCGCGGGCAGCGGTGCACCGGACGGTTTCTTTTTGCTCTCAGCCGGTTCAGTTTCTGCTGCCGGGGCTGCTTCGGCTCTCGGTGCAGGCTTTTCCGGCTTCTGGTCGCTCAGGCCGTTGATCATCGCCTTGAGCTGTGCCATCTCCTGCTGCTCCTGCTCTTCCTGCGGCAGCAGCACCTCCGGCGCATTCTTGGGGTGCCGGGGAGGCTTTGCCGTGCTGTGCTGCTCTGCGGGTCTTGCCGCCGGGACAGCGCTCTGCCGGGGTGTTTCCGGCTTCACTGCCGCCGGGGGTTCCGCCGTTTGCGGTGCAGATTTTTTCTCCGGCTTTTTGGCGGGTGCTTCCGGCTGTGCATCCTCTGCTTCCTTCTCCAGAAAAGGCCACGGGGCCAGTTCCTGTTCCGGGTCTGCCTCCGGCTTCAGCATCAGTTCCAGATCCGCTTCCGGTTCCGGCTGCGCATCCTCACCCAGCCGCACCTCACCGGTGGGCATTTCCTGCAGCTGCTCTTCTGCAGCTTCGTCTGCCTCCTGCTTTGCCTTACCACGGCCAAACAGGCCAAACCGTTTCTCCGGCTTTTCCTCCGGCTGGTCTTCGTCCCTCCGGGTCATCTCCTCCGGGATATCCACCGCCGTGGTGCTGAAAAAGGAGCGGAACTTTTCATCCGGGGTCATTTCCCGGCCATTATTTTTATCTTTCGGCATTCTTGTCCCTCCTGTAATTCAAATTGAGGTTCCGGCCCGAATGCCGGATCATGCCTGCTGTGCTGCGCGTTGGGACTGGATCTCGTACAGAATAATGCCCGCAGCCACCGACACGTTGTAGCTGTCCACACCGGTGCCCGGTGCTGCCATATCCAGCCGCACCACGCCGTCGCACAGCTTTTTCACCAGCTGGGAAACACCGCTGCCCTCGCTGCCCAGCACCAGTGCAATGGGGCCGGTCAGGTTGTTCCTGCGCAGGGACACGCCGTCCATATCGGCGCAGTAGACAAACACGCCCTGCTCCTTCAGGCGGCGGATGGTCTCGCCGATATTGGCCACACGAGCCACCGGCAGGCGTTCTGCGGCACCTGCGCTGGACTTGATGACGGTAGGAGTGACTGATGCGCCGCCGCGCTTGGGGATCACGATGCCATGCGCACCGCACAGCAGAGCACTGCGCATCACGGCACCCAAATTGTGCGGGTCTTCAATGCCATCGCTCAGCACCAGAAAAGGTGCTTCGCCCTTGGCCTTGGCTGCCGCCATCAGGTCGTCTACCGTCACGTATTCGATCTCGCTGGCAAATGCCGCCACACCCTGATGGCTCTCGGTGCCGGTCATCAGGCGCAGCTTGTTGGGGTGCACCCGCTTCACCGTGGCACCCGCATCCTTTGCCAATGCGGTATAGTAAGCCGCCACGGCCGGAGCCATGCCCTCAGCAATGAGCACGGTGTCCACGCCGGAACCGCTTTTCAGCAGTTCGGTCACCGGATTTTTGCCATAAACAAGGCTCTCGTTCTTCTGCAGCGGCTCTTCCGGGCTGCGGCGCGGACGGCGCGGCTGGTTCTTTTCTTCCATGATGATTTTCTCCTTCCGTTGTATCACCGGAAGGTGCTGTGCACACCCTCCAAAAGGCGCGCCGCACTCTGGGCCGCGCACCGGTATAGTCTGAAGATGATAACTCATCTTGAAGTATAGCATAAGCCGAACTTGTTTGCCAGCAAATTACCGTTTTTTATCCGCGTCCTGCAAAAGTTTTTCTGTTCGTGGTGCCGGAGACCGTTCCCGCTTTTTTGCAGAAATGTTCTGCCGCCCTGCATCAGCTTTACCCGGCTGCTGGGTAGATATCCCTCTGTTTTGCCGGAGAAAAAAGTTTTCCACAAAAACGCGGTATACAATCCGTAGAAGAGCGATTATTTTTCCACATGTTGAAAACCCTGTGGAGAAAGTTCAAAAGTCCAGCTTTAAAGCCTGTTTTGCCTGTGGAATTCCACACTTTCCACAAGGTTTTCCACTTTTTGGTTCGACCTTTTTTGATTTCCTGCGTACAATTTGTAGAATACAAGTCGGAAATATGACAATTTTTTGAACTGCATCCTGTCCGCTTTTGCCAAATTGCCCAATATCATTTTGACGAATGTGGATCTGTGTTGAAAATCCGTCCTTCATCAAGCTTTCTGTCTTTCGGCCGCTTGTTGCGCATTATATGGAAATTTGTTGCATTCCATCGAATATACGCGCTTCTGGCAGTAACCCCCTGCACCCTGCCAGAAACAGAATCCCCGCATTGTCACAGGAAAAACACCGGTTTGGATTGATTTTGGCCGCTGTTTGGGGTATACTAATTCTGTAGGTTCGTTAAACCGTGCACAAAGCGGATATGAAACGAGCAAGACCCCAATGATTTTGTGGAGGTAATGAATAATGTTGGTAAATGCAACCGAAATGCTGATCAAAGCACGTGATGGCCACTACGGTGTGCCTCAGTTCAACATCAACAATCTGGAGTGGACCAAGTCCGTTCTGACCGCCTGCGAGGAAATGAAGAGCCCTGTGATTCTGGGTGTTTCCGAGGGTGCCGGCAAGTACATGACCGGTTTCAAGACCGTCGCCGCCATGGTCAGCGCAATGGTCGATTCCATGGGCATCACCGTTCCCGTTGCCCTGCATCTGGATCACGGCACCTATGAGGGCTGCAAGGCCTGCATCGAGGCCGGCTTCTCTTCCATCATGTTCGATGGCAGCCACTACTCCATCGAGGAGAATGTGGAAAAGACCAAGGAGCTGGTGGCTCTGGCACACGCTAAGGGCCTGAGCATTGAGGCCGAGGTCGGTTCCATCGGCGGCGTCGAGGATGGCGTTGTGGGTGCCGGCGAGATCGCAGACCCCGAGGAGTGCGCAAAGATCACCGCTCTGGGCATCGACTTCCTGGCTGCCGGCATCGGCAACATCCATGGTGTCTACCCGGCAAACTGGAAGGGTCTGGACTTCGAGGCTCTGGATCGCATCCACAAGGCCACCAATAACATTCCTCTGGTTCTGCACGGTGGCACCGGCATCCCCGACGAGATGATCGCAAAGGCAATCAGCCTGGGCGTTTCCAAGATTAACATCAACACCGAGTGCCAGCTGGTGTTTGCTGAGGCTACCCGCAAGTACATCGAAGAGGGCAAGGATCAGCAGGGTAAGGGCTTCGACCCCCGCAAGCTGCTGGCTCCCGGCGCAAAGGCCATCGAGGCCAAGTGCAAGGAGAAGATCGAGCTGTTCGGCTGCGCAGGCAAGGGCTAAGCAGAAGCTCGTATCGTAACCGGTACACCACCCAATAAATATGCGGCCCCGTCACGTTGAATGCTCAACGCGGCGGGGCCGCTTTTTCTACTTTTATTCAGATATGCGGTAATGTCCGACGATGTCTGTTCGTTTTTCCAGAATGTCCTGCTCGTAGGCAGTCTGCCATGGGTCATTGTGGTGAATGATATAGGGCACTCCGTTTTTATTTCGCCGATCGGACACGATGCCGATATGTCTTTCAAAGATCACAATATCGCCGCCCTGCCATTGTTCCGTTTCGGAAACATTGGTGGTCAGTTTAACCGTATTACGGGAGAAAAATACCTTCAGGTTTCGCACCCTGCGAAAGTCTATATTTTTATCCGGCGCTGTAATTCCATATTCTTCTGGATGTTCCCGAATGTCCGTGTCTACCAGAGCCTGCAGATCATACCCTGCATTTTTCAGAGCATATGCTACCACATCAGTACAGACTCCATAGCCGTCGTCTGGATAACCGGTCTCATAATAGCGGCTTTTGTATTTTGGATGTGTACTCACATATGCCAGTGCGCCGTTCAGGATGTCTGTCTGGTCGTCTACCCCGTCATCATCCCGATCCACGCAGCTATGAAACTGCGGTATCCTGCCCTTATAATCATCCTCCGGCCTGATTGCCGAGGTGTGCTGGTAATGTGTCTGCACATAAAATACGATTCTGCAAAATATCAAAAGTGCTATTATTATTGCATAAGGCCTTGCTGAATCTTTGCGAGTTCCGTCCGAACGCATATTCTCACCCCTTTCTGTTCTGAGAATACCAACTTTTTCCCCATTCTGCAACCCTTTGACATATATAGCGCAACAAAAAAGCCCCGAGATTTCTCTCAGAGCTTTCTGTTCAAGTCGGCGACTACCTATTTTCACGCGCCGTTTCCAGCGAACTATCTTCGGCACA
>OOCA01000649.1_pt1 | contig 20013 bp, 8 predicted proteins | sample 1671591 | NCBI WGS metagenome assembly OOCA01 (sample SAMN06348172, study PRJEB24527) | human gut metagenome | biome: human gut; feature: ankylosing spondylitis patient; material: feces | host: Homo sapiens | place: China | collected 2015-10 | reverse complement strand
GATCTACACTCTTTCCCTACACGACGCTCTTCCGATCTCTTTATTTCGGTACCTCCGGAAGCGGCATCTATCGGTTCGACGGAAAAAAAGAGCAATTTACAGCTTGCACAGATATTGATGCTGACTATTGCTACAATATGGATATCACCACCAAAGGTTATCTGGCAATCAGTAACGACCATGGTCTTCTCATTTATCATCCACAGACCAAGGAGAAGCAGCTAATTGATGTGGAGAGTTTGCACCTCTCTGCTATCAACGAAGGTTGCGGACTTCTGATTTGCCGTAACGGAGAAACCTTTGTAGGTGGTATAGAAGGTATGAGTTCGTTCATGAACTCCTCGTTGCAGAAAATAGCCCCCAATTACAACCTTTATTTTTCTTCTTTAGTAGTAAACAATCGGGTTATCTCCGTCGGAACGGACGATGGTATTCTGAAAAGTGCTTTACCCTTTGTCCGACAAATAGAGTTGAACCACAAAGAGAATAACTTCTCCATCAGTTTTTCTTCGAATAATTACGTTAATAATACTGACAGAAAAATATATGAATACAAGTTGGAAGGATTCAGCAAAGAGTGGAGCAAAACCAACGGTAATACTGTGGTATTCACCAATATCCCCCCCGGAAAGTACAAACTGGTAATACGTGAACAACAACAGAGTCTACTCGACGAAATACATGCTATCGAACTCCCCATCCTTATTCATCATCCCTGGTGGAACACCTGGTGGATGTGGATTCTTTATCTCTGCACAATCACTGTCATTGGCTGGAATATTTTCAGTGAAGCACGTTCCAAGATGCAACTCCGCGCCTCACTGGCACAAGAAAAACTGGAAAAAGAGAAGAATGAAGAACTGATACAAGCCAAGTTGCAGTTCTTTGCCAATATCTCTCACGAGTTTCGTACACCGCTAACACTCATTATCGCACAAATTGAAGCACTGTTACAAGTCAATACCCTCTCTCCTTTTCTGCGCAGTCGCCTGACAAAAATCTACAGAAACACATTCCAGTTCAAAGAGCTGATCTCAGAGCTACTGGATTTCCGGAAGATGGAACGTGGGAAACTGCATCTAAACGTTTGCCAAATGGACCTCATCCCCTACTTGAGACAAATTCATCAAGATTTCACAGACCAAGCGAACTTACAGAATATACAGTTCATATTCCATACAGAAACAGAAAACTTGTTGTGCTGGTTCGATGGACGACAATTGAGGAAAGTCCTCACCAATCTACTTTCCAATGCCTTTAAACATACGCCCGAAAAAGGAAAAATAGAATTGTCAATCACTGATAAAGGAGATTCTATTTATATTAAGGTGATAGACTCCGGCAAAGGTATTCCCCCAAAGGCCCTACCGTTCATCTTCGACCGCTTCTACCAGGCGGACGAAAACTTTTCTTCACCCGGTAGTGGTATCGGCCTGGCTCTTTCAAAGGGTATTGTAGAACTACACCACGGTCAAATCGAAGTGCAAAGTGCAATAGATTATGGAAGTATCTTCACAGTAATACTACCCAAAGAAAATCTCTTTAAAGATGACAACGATGTCACCTTCATAGAGGCAACAAAAGCGGAATCTGCAACAATACTCGCACCATTCACAGAAACGACAGAAACAGAAGAATGTGCAGAAACACCGGAACCTATTTCCATTGGAAGGACGGACAAGGACTGCGTACTCATTGTAGAGGATAACGAAGAACTGCTCCAACTGCTCACCGATCTACTCTCGCCACTCTACCGGATAGTTATTGCGATGAACGGCAAGGACGGACTACAAAAAGCAATGGAAGAACGTCCCGACCTTATACTAAGCGATGTCATGATGCCGAAAATGGACGGTATTGAGATGTGTTCCAAGATAAAAACCGACTTCGACCTCTGCCACACCCCCGTAGTACTGCTCACAGCCCTCACTTCGAACGACAAAAAGTTGGAAGGACTGCAATGCGGTGCCGACGAATACATTGGGAAACCTTTCAACAACAAAATGCTGCAAGCTCGCATTGCCAATATACTGCGTAACCGAAAACTGCTAAAACAGAAATTCAGCCAGAAAATGACAACTAGTGAATCTCCTGCTGAAATTGAGATACAAGCACTAGCGCTTAACCCTATTGATGCCAAGTTTCTGGAACAGTTAGAGGAAACGGTCAAAGCCCATCTCTCAGACTCAGAATTCGACGTCGGTGCCCTAGCCAAGGAAATGGCTTTAAGCCGTAGCGCATTCTACAATAAACTGAAAGCCTTGAGCTGTATGTCTCCTAACGAGTTCATTATGAATGCCCGCCTGAAATACGCAGCAGAACTGTTGAGAAATCATCCCGAGCTACAAATCACGGAAATAGCCTATCAGACAGGATTCAGTTCTCTACGTTACTTCCGGCATTGCTTCAAAGCCTGTTTCAATCAGTCACCACAAGAGTACAGAGGAAAGTGAAAAATCCCGTTCTGCTATTGTTGCTGAACGGGATTCACTCTTTGATACCCTGAGCCTATTGATTACATGTTTTTTAAATTTTATTTTATTCTTCGGTTGCTGCCCATTCTTTGGCGCCTTGTTCTTTCAATTTGCTAGTGAAAGCCTTCGCTTTTTCCATCGCTGCTTCCTCGTCAGCAGGAGCAGCATAAGCGTGTCTGTAGCCTTTCACCTTATTCCATTCACCACGGGTAAAGTCAGGAAATGCAACAGAGGCGCAACCATTGTCCATAGAGAGTTCACCCAATTCTGCCAAGCAGCACCATTCAGCCAAATCATAAACGTCCATATCCAACGGAAGACCATTCTGCAAGCAGTAAACCAAACGGCTGTCCATGATGAAATCCATACCACCATGGCCGCCTACCTCTTTCGCCATCTCACCATACTTTTTCAGGATAGGATGTTGATACTTCTCTACTAAAGCTACCATCTCCTCTCTCGGCATGAAGCCATGTGAGTTCAAGTCGTCCACCTTAGGCTGAACGCCAGAAGCCTTCAACTGCTCTGCATCAAGGGCGTACCCTTGAGTAGGATATTTATTGGCAAAACCCTTAGTACCCGTCAGTTGATAAAGGCGGTTGTAGGGTTGCGGAGTCATCACGTTATGCTGGATTTCGATGACCTTACCATTAGCGGTACGAATCAAAGTAGTAGTGTGGTCACCATTACGGAAACTATTACAAACAGAATCGGCATTTTCTTTCACCAAGTCCTTACCTACGACCGATTTGGTATCCATTGCTACTAAAGTCTCCATACGGTCACCACGATGAATATTGAGGGCCTGCGCCACCGGACCAAGACCATGAGTAGCATATACATCGCCACGATGACGCATATTATAATCCAAACGCCAGCCCAATTTGTCATCCTCACCTTTCTTCCAATAATGCTTCCAGAAAGGAGCAAGATTATGAATATAGGCACCCTGCGCGCGAATTACCTCACCAAACACTCCATGTTGTGCCATATTTAAGGTATTCATCTCAAACCAGTCATAACAACAGTTCTCCAAAATCATGCAGTGCTTACGGTTCTTCTCACTAAGATCAACCAGTTCCCAACATTCTTTCAGGTTCATAGCCGAAGGAACTTCAATCGCTACGTTTTTGCCATTCTCCAATGCGCATTTCGCCACAGGAAAATGATGCAACCAGTCGGTTGCAATATAAACCAGATCAATATCATCGCGTTTACACAATTCTTCGTAACCTTTATCACCCGAGTAAACAGCCGCTTTTGGTAAAGAAGCTTCTTTCAGATACTTTTGACACTTCTCAGCACGCTCCTTTTCATAGTCGCACAGTGCTACAATCTGTGTGCCAGGAATGTAAGTGAAACGTGACACAGCACCCGGCCCACGCATACCTAACCCTACAAATCCCACACGAACTACTTCCATCTTAGGAAGAGCCAGCCCGATGACACTCTCTTGTCCGGCAGGTCGTTCGGGAGTTTTCACTACAATTGTTCCTTTATTCCACTCCCATTCCGTACCCTTGTCGTTGACTTGTACAGTAGATTTCTGCATTGTACATGAACCAAACAAGAGGCATATGCCCAATGCTAAAAAATTTGTTATTTTCATACGTAATTATTAATTAAATTATTCTTAGTAGGCTATCTCATATTTCTTTTACTGCTCATACGCACCACAACCTTTCCTTTACCACCTTCCAATCCACATTCTGCCTCCAACATATTGTAACCTTCAATGGGATATTCACCCTTATAGGTATTCTTTGCCGGATAAGTTTTAAAGGTAGCTCCTGCCGGAGCGATGATTTCCATATAAAAATGTTTGCCTTCATGCGTCAAGCGTACCCGGTTCTCTTTTACTTCCACTTGTGCCTTGGTGGAAGCTATCCATGAGACTATAGACTGCGGGCTGAGTAAGTCCACTTCATCCGTTATCTCTATTGTGTAATCATTTAACAATTTGAACGTGCGGAATACAGAAGAAGCCTGATCTTTGTATAGAGTAGTCATATCCAGCTTTACAGAAGGCTGCTTCGCATCTGTATGCTCTTCGCAAACAAATGCCTCGCCATTGGCATACTGAATCTTATGGTCGATACTCAACGTATTATGGGAAAAATTGTTATTACGGAAATACTTCCAACGTTGTCCGTCAGGACGTCCGTCCCAAAATCCCGGTAGGGCATAATCATCAGCTCCCAGATCCTCTGTCCAACAAACCCCATTGCTTTCAACAATGAATGTACCTCCATCCAAATGTTGATGCGCTTGACGAGGTTCTCCACCCTTGGCTATCAAAAATAGAGAACCTTTCTTATTTCTATTCCCATTGAAAACTATTATATCATTAATTGTGTTGTGGTATATTTCTAAGGCAGGTATTTTCTCCACTTTTTTAGGTGAAGCATTGTCAAACCAAGGAAGTGACAGAAAGAAAAGCTGATGTAGAAGTAAATTATCCTGCATGGTCAATTTTAACTTTTCCCGATACCATTCAGCCACTTCAGGTTGGTTATACATACGGCTGAATAAGAAAAATGCTGGAGAATTTTGAGCATCAGCCCCCGCATTACCGAAATTAAAAAGACGACCGGACGGAGTAAGTGTCCGTTTTTGATAAAGCGCCGTGCGCTCCAAGCCGGGTAGTTGTGCTATACCTCCCTTTCCATTGTCATTATCAGCCACCGCCTTTAGGTAGAGAGTTAAATAACTGGTAGTATATCCCCAATAAGCAGGGCCCTCATAGCATACGCCATCCGGAGCAAAATGTTTCAGGCAGTTGGGCATATACTTGGCAGCATTATCAAGAATGACAGCGGCCTCTTTCGGATAATCTTCTGCAATACCCAAAGCGGCCAGCACCATACCAGTGTTACATACCACGTTCCAATTGGTTTCTCGTTTCGCCCAACTTCCCAAGCTACCCTTTTCGTATTCACGCAACACACGAACAATGGCACGTTCGTACAAACATTTCTTTACCAAGTCTTTAGTCGAAATAGGCAGCGCATCATACAACCAGTCATAAGCAATAGCTACGGCAGTTGCCATTTCCGCAGTATCCAAATAGTGAGGTGGATCCCAGTCGGGATAGTTACACACCCACAATAAAGCCTCGTTGGCGGCATCCAAGTATTTCCGCTCACCGTAGAGACGGTAAGCTAATGCAAGCGTACCCAAGCGGTTCACATAGGATCGGGATGTCCACAATATATTACCATATTTATCCTTTAAATAAGGTTTCTGCGGAGTAATCGCCAATGTATCCGCTTTCGCTTTCAAGAACTCTGCCAACTCACCGGCAAGCTGATTGTTTTGTATCAACTGCTTCACAGCAGCTTCTTCTGCACCAGTGAACAGCAAGCGAGGGTGATTGGAAAGAAAGCGTTGCTGACCATACATATTGCAAACAAAAAGCAACATGAATACAACAACAGTGCATCTGCCCATATTTGCAATCGAATTAAAAAATAGATTTCTCATATTGAAAGAATTAAATGCAACTCCCGTGAATTGTTTTTATGTCATACAAAAACTAATCTGTCAATTTTGTCACATCCATACTCGGTTTCGGATAGTTTTTAGAAGCAATGTAGTGCTTTGTTTCCTCAATCATCTTGGGAGTGACCTCAAAATCATAGTTACCATAATCGCCTACGTGAAATTTTCCGGTCTGAAAGAACCCCCACGCATCGAAGAAGTCCGTAAGATCTGTTTTCAGGAAATCACAGCAAAGCTTAATATACTCATACATATTATGAATAGATGCATTACCCGCCCCTTTATGAGGTTGGTTACGTAAATGCTCCATCAGGTCGGCATAGAAATCCTTATAACCAATCTTATCGGCATAGATTTGAATTTGCCAGAAGGGTATCAATTTATGGAAAGGATCCTTCACACACATAATAAACTGCTTTTCTGGCGCATTAAGTACTTTACTAAAAGCAGCCTCATAAATATGACGCTTACTCAAACGACTGGAATCACCCAAACTCATAGTGCCATACATGGAGAAAAGATTATTGCTCACTTCTGTCATTCCTCCCCAAGTAAGCCAGGGACGCATCTGCATCACGTGTCCTATCTCATGATGAATGCCCCAGTTAGTTGTCACTTCCGGACCTATCGCTGCCTTCATAGTGCCATCTGTACCCTCAAAAGCTACACCGTCACCATCACGAAACATAAAATAGTTAAAGTTAACACGGGCCAAAATACGTTTCTTAGGAATACGATTATATTTTGTAGCACCCGAGAAATCATATTGTACCTGCATTATCTTGTCATAATTCTCAGCCAGTTCCTTGCCTTTGCCATAAGCCAACTTTTTTAATTGCTCCACAGGGTATGCTAGTTGAATATATTTCCCCTTCACATCCATAACAGGGCTGACCGCATTATCTAATAGACGGTTCCAGTCTTCGTTACTCTGTACAGTAGCGTCAAAGTACCCATTTACCTTCCCGGTTACAAAGTGAATGGTAACTGCCGGTGCAGTGTCGGGGTCATCCGCGAAATAGTCTACATACACATTGCCAGCTTTCTTCACATTGATTACGTTCACACCTTCGTGTAACAGTATCTCTTGTTTTTTCAGTCCCCATCCTTCGGGGTCTTTTGTCGGTTGATAGCCTAGAGTCGGTTGACGCATCCAGTCTGGAATGAGCAGTCCTACGGTGCGTCCGTGAAGGTCACCCACCAATACTACATTTTCTCCAGCTTCCAAATAGACCCCGGTAATGTTTTCGTAACGACTGTATCCGTTGGTGAGTTTGAGTTGTTGCTCCAGTACCTTATTTGAGGGTATAGGCTTATAACTCTGTAACAAGTAGGCCGAGTTATAATCACCTCTCAGCATTTTCTCGGCCAATTGCTTCATTAGCTGGGATTCCATGCCTTTCAAATGTTTGTCTTTAAAGTTCTTAGACAGAGATGATGCTGTCCAATCAGTAAAGTTAGTAAGGTCCTTGTTTACTTGATAGGTGGAGTAAGAGGGTGTTTGCGCGTAGAGTACCCCCGCCAAACTACAAAAGGCAGCCACTGTCCACTTGCGAAGTTGTTTCATATTTATAACGTAATAAAGATTAATTTATATGCAAAGATAAATAAAAGACCGCCTATTCTAACAGGTTGTGCTAAAATAAGCAGCCTTCATTTCAAATAGCGCCTCTATTTTATTTAATAGAAGCGGCTATACGACTACCATCATATTGTACGGCCATCAACTTATATCCATTTTCCCAAGCAGTATTCATCTTATAGGATTTCTTACTACCTTCAAATACACAAATAAGTTTATTGTCGGCATTGAGCACTTCGAAAGCTACTACATTTTGCCAGTTATTAACGGTAATGGTAGAAGTGGTGATTCCTTCATCGTTAGTATCTTCTTGATGTGAAGCTATACCGGCTATAACATTCTTCTGATCCTTGAAGATATCTACGGTGCTATCTACAATATATTCTACAGGATCTGTACATTTAGGCAATCCCAAGGTAGCGATACGGTTTCTTACATTGGCTATCTCTGTTTCAGTGATGGTGAATTGCTTGTTGGTATAATCACCAATCATCATATCGATGGGTGATAAGAATCCCCACTTCTCAAAGAAGTCAGTCAAGTCCATACCAGCCGATACGCAACTGTTATAAACAAATTCGAGTTGGCACAAACCATCGGTTGTCGGATTGGCTGTGGTACGTACTTTCTCATAGATGTCTGCATAGAAACCTCCGTGATCGGTCCGTTTCATCGGAGTATTTCCTTTCACTTCGCCAAAGTAGAGTTCCAATTGCCAGAACGGAACTAACTTGTTGAATACATCGCTTTCGGCATTATGTGCCTTTTGACCTGCCATAATGTTATTGAAAGCCGACACATAGCGATCCTGAACAGTCAAACGTGACGGCTCGTTGTAGACCTTAGTTTGTACATAAATGGCAGTAATGTTGTTTGTTACCTCTGTCATGCCATGCCATTTCAAGCCCGGACGAGTTTGATGAATATGTCCCAATTCGTGTGCAGGTCCCCAACAATTGGCCGCCATTTGGGTCTCATCAGCCAGATAGTTCAAACTACTTTCAATGTAGGCTGTATGATAATCGGTAGCATACATAAATGAGCCACTATTATAATGGACATGGAAATAACTACGATTATGAAACATACGATCATACTTTTCCAATCCCAAGAACTCTTGCTGACGATAAATCATATCATCATAAAGGTTAATCAGGTTATCTACATCCTTAGTATAATTCAAGAAACTGCGCGTAGTAAACGTAAGATGCACATATTTACCTATCACATCAAAGTGAGTATCTACACTATTATTGAGTAACTCTTTCCAACGTCCTTTCAGTTTTGGATTTTGACTATCGTAATATCCATTTACCTTACCCGATGCAAAATGCAGAGTGATTTCAGGGGCATTTTCATAATCATCTTTGTGATACATCACATACACAAGTCCTTTCTCTTTAATGCTAATAGTATTAACACCGTTTACAATGGTATATTCCGTTCCTCCAAATCCATCTTGTCCTGGTTTGTCGAGATTCTGTACACGGATATTCACTTTATCCAATCCATTCAAATCGGCCATTACTACCAAGTTCTCTCCGGCAGGAACAAAGATTCCTGTTGGATTATCAAGTAAACTATATTTAGCTGTTTTATTAACAGCAGCATCGATATCAGGATGCGGATAAGCCTTATAGTTGGCAATACGGAACTCACGTTGGTATTCATTATTATACATAAACCAAGCTAAAGTCTTGTAAAATGAACTCTTACAATTCAAAATATCCTCTTCGGTAACGGTAGGCTTCAAGTCAGTGCAAGCGATATCAGTAAACAGTTCATCATATTTGAAAGCATTGGGATCTTTTTGGAAGAACTGCATTTCTTGACACCGCAATGGTTTGCTCATATTATAGCAAGTACTGATAGTAAATTGTACCTTTGTCACATTGCTTTGGGAAGCATTGAAGTCTGCACGTGTAGAGTTGGCGTTATCAAATGTCCCTTCGTATACTTTCACATATTCTGCACTACGTGTTTTATTAACATCGGTCAACACTTCAATCTTCACATCTTTAAAACGATTAGCAGAATAGGTACAATGATAAATGATGTAGTCCAAATCTACCGGTTCATCAAAAGTATATTCAATATACTGAGGATATACCAATCCTATTGGAGCTTTCCAATTCGCTTGCCATTCGGTAGTCAAATCATTATCGAAAGTTGCATCATAATTTCCACCGGGCACACCACCATCACCTTCCGCACTGTTGGGAAACAGTTGAATATCGTTGCCTTCTTCAGGTGCAACAGGTTCGTAAACATCCAATCCTTTTTGCACCACATTAATAACGGTTGGCTCCAAGTCAGACATTTCATCACTATCGGCAAACACAATTTCACCCATACGTTTTACTCCCTTGTTACTCTCTATTTTTAAGAGGTATTGTTTGGTAACAGTTTCCTGCGGAGCACGGGTATCAGGTTGAGTCTCTTTTATTATCCAATCGGGGAGGGTAATAATATAGTCTACATTCGAAGTTACTTCCACCAATACTTTATCTCCGGCAGCATCGATATTCATGTTCTGAGGAGATACCAAAATAGCTTGCTGGTAACCTAACTGCGCTACACGTACAGTATCTGTTTGAGAAAATGCCTTTACATAAAATTCACCTCTACGCACATATTTGTCTTCACTCAAAATAACACTTACAATCAGATTGTCATCTTCATTACGAGTCACACTACACCAGCCTTGTAGTTCTTTGCTCAATTCTACAGTCCATTCTTCGTTACAACGAACCTCCAGTATCCGTTCTCCACTGTTTTGGTCAAAGTTCACATTGTAGCTATCTAAGAGCAAAAACGGAGTGAGCGGTATATCAAAATTATAATCGTCACAGCCAGTTAATATAGTCATCCCAAAGAACACCATTATAACCCAACCAGCTATTTTTTTTAATAAATTACTCTTCATAGTATATTTTCTTTCTGTATTAGATACTTTATTTGCCTTCCCCCTCATCCCTAATAGACATGAGAGAGAAAGTTTTTTCTTTAATTATAGTAAGGGTTTTGCACAATATGCGGGCATTTGTTAATTTCCTGATAAGGAATTGGCATTAGATATTGTCCCTTATGGAAATTTCGCGGTAATGGAAGATCCATCGGAGTAAAATCTTCCACCTTAGTAGCATTAGTATTCAGTCCGCGATCGGGCATTCCACAATGTTGCTCTGCTATTTTCCAACGACGAATATCGAAGAATTTATGACCTTCTAAATATAACTCGTTCATACGTTCTGCACGTACAATCTCTCGCATCCCCTCTTGAGTGTTTTGGTAACCAGGATTAGTAGAATACTTATCCCAAGCCTCATCTACACTAGGAATACCGGCACGTTCGCGTACTTTATCCAAATATACTTTAGCTTCGGATAAACGATCCAACTCAACTAAAGCTTCAGCATAGTTTAAATAAAGCTCTGCAAGACGGAATAACGGAAATGGATATTCTATTACATTCCATTCAGCGGACGGTACAACCCCCTTTTTATTTCCAAATCCAGAAATAGAATACTCCTGATCGGTACGATTACCACGACCATGAGGATCATCTCTCAACAAATGGATTCTGATAGCACGCTTAGCCGGATCAGCACTAATTTCTTCATTGTTATATTTACCAAATTCAAAATATCCATTATGATAGGTAGTCCACGCATAAAATCGGGGCTCACGATCGGTGCAAAGACGCATTACCTTATCACTACTAGGAGTAAAATTAGCATATTTCACAAGATCCTCATAATTGTTTCCATCACAATTTTCCGGAGCATTAATATATTCGTAACGTTCGTCATAGTCGAACGTTTTATCCTTATTTATTGGAAGCCCGTTTTTAGTGTAAAATGCTTCAATGGTTTGCAAAGTAGGACAGTTAGTCATACTGATACCAGCAAACTTACCACCGAGCGTCTGACGAGGCGGACAGCGACGCTGTATTCCATAATAGTCATCATTACGTGTGTCAGCCCAAATAATTTCCGGATTATTCCCTGTCTGATTGTCGATATTGGTATATCTCAATCTTCGTTGTGCTTTATTGGGAAGTCCCGGTTTAGCATCACTTGGTTCACCGGCATCCGCATCGTGATAGAGATGGAATTTAGCTTTTTCCACTTCATCAATTGCATACTTTGTTTGGGTAGCACTTATTTCCCATTTTGCTTGACTTTTCTCTTGAGCTATTAACTGACGTCCATCTAACGGACTACGGAAATCGGCATACATTTCTGTGTTTCCATTATAGAGCGGTGAAGCGGCATAGAGGTAAACTCTGGATTTCAATGCTAATGCTGCAAGACGTGTGGCACGACCATAATCTTTTCCACTCCATGTAGTAGGTAGTCCGCCTTCAGACATTGCTTCATCCAATTTTTCGTTAATAAAGGCCACTACTTCGTCTATACTACTACGTTCGGGAAAACCACTAATGGGTGTTTCTAAATCTATAACACTGCGAATAATCATGGTCGGACCATACGAACGCATAGACAAGAAATGATAATAAGCTATCAAAAAATTAGACTCTGCCAAATATTGTTTTTTCATTTCGTCTGTTACATATTCGTTGGACACTTGTTTCAAGCTTTCTTGGAACATGTAGCATTGATGAATACCATTCCAAATAGTAGACCATGTATTACTAGTAAATCCCAAACTGACAGGACTATAATAACCGTATTTGAAAGTGGTAAACAATTCTTTGGTAACAGCTGTGAGTTCTTCCGCAAGCCAATAACTGTTACCGAAAGTTCTGTTAGCTGGTAAATAGCCATAACAAGAATAGAGATATCCTCTTACCGCACCTTCCGTCTTCCAAGTATCCGATTCTTGTGCACGTTCATCGGGGACAATGTCTAGATAATCGCAAGAACTAAGTTGCCCCATCATTCCCAATACGATTAAAAATTTTGCTATCTTTTTCATATAGAATTCTTATTTATTATTAAAGGTTACTTGAATACCAAAATTGATGATACGTTGAGTGGGGTACTTCATACCACTACCGCTCCCCATTTCAGGATCCCAATAATCGAAAGGGGAAAATGTCAGCAGATTCTGTCCGCTTAAGTAGAAGCGCCAGCCTTTGAAAGTATAACCCACTTCGGCATTTTTCAGTTTCAAAAACGAACCATTACGTAACCAATAGGTTGAGTTTTGTGTATTATTGCCATTGTTTTCCAATGTCAAACGCGGATATTTGGCATCAATATTTTGGTTTTCAGTAGTCCAGTGGTCATCGGCTATGTATTTAAACAAGCCGCGGATACGTGCCTCACCAAAAGGATGGATACCACTCATCAAAATTGAAGTCTTAGCTACTCCTTGAAAGAAGAAAGAGAAATCCCATTTCTTGAATTTGATAGAAGGACCAAAACCATATACTATTTCCGGGTCTTGCGGATTGCCCACATAACGTCGGTCATTGCCATCAATCACATTATCATATTCACCACGGTAGTTAGGAAGATTATGATACCAAATATCCCCAGGTTGTGGAGTGTATCCCAAAGCTTTTTGATCGGGGTTATTATGGATGGTCTTTTCATCGGGGAATAATCCGTTGTCAATATAGAGCAAATATTGCCCTAATGAATGCCCTACCGATGACAAGTTAGGATATTCTTGGAAAGGAGGCTCATCTCGTTCCAAAATGGTATTGTGCGCATAGGTGAATGTTCCCTTGAAAGAGAGAAAAAGATCTTTGTTCACCTGTTTGTTATAATCTATCGACAAATCCATACCTATATTTTTCATCTTACCTAAGTTAGCATATACCGTTGCTCCGCTCAAACCCAAGAAATCGGGGATTGTACTACCTCGACTCAAGAAGATGTCTCTACGAGTCTCTTTGAATGCTTCGACTGTCAGATTAAAACTATTATAAAGTTGAAGATCAATGCCTACATTTATCTTTTCTCCTATTTCCCATCCCAAATTTGGATTAAAGAAACGAGACCATTTAGGTCCCTTGTAAGTTACCCTGTTTCCACCGACACCTGTAGTGTATCCAGGACTACCACCCAAATCAATACCTTCAAGATAAGTAAATCGTCCGGCTCCGGTATTATCATTACCTACCAATCCCCACGATCCACGCAGTTTTAAGTTGGAAATCACAGGACGAATATTATCCCAAAATTTCTCATTTGATATGTTGTATCCTACAGCGATAGATGGGAAGAAACCATAGCGGTTACCTGATGCAAAGTTTTCCGAACCATTGTAACCAAAGTTAGCTTCAGCCATATAGCGACCATCGTAAGCATACGACACACGTCCGGCAATACCCTGTTTGCGCTCAGGCAGTGAGGAAAAAAGGTCAGTCACATTATTTGTATTGTACTGCTGACGATTAAACAAAAACATGGCATTCACATCGTGTACACCGCCAAAGGTATGTTTATAGTCTAAAGTAGCTTGCAGATAGAGTTTACGGTTACCGCTATGCGAGCCCGAGGTTTTAATAGCAGTACCACGTTCATTGCCCGTTCTACGAAGAGTATATTCACCGGTTTCGTCATTTTGAGAAGCGACCTCAAAAGCATTATAGTCACTCACACGAGTGGCATTACTGCTTGAATTGTTTTTGTAAGAGAATAATCCATTGAATGTCAATCCTTTTATAAACATACCCAAATCCTGCTGCAACTTAAAATTGGCAGTAATAATACTGGTATGGTTTGTTTTGAATCCGGTCACGTAGTCAGCTACAGGATTCATATATCCACCGGTAGCAAATGGGCCCCCACTTTTATCCCCCCACATAATATCTTCGGTATCATATCCATAACCAGCAGGAAAAGAAACAGGATAGTCTACAGGATTGTGTTCCATAGTAGATGCAAATAAAGAACTTGTACTAGCATTCGGTCCTTTCCAATCTTTAATAGAGGCATTCAAACCCAATGACAGTTTAGTAGTAGGAGTCGCTTGTACATTCAAGTTATTAATAAAATCGTAGTTGGTTACATTGATGTTATTATTATAGCTGAAACCATATTTCTCGCTCAACGAGTTCAAGTTACCATCGCTGTGTTTCACACCCACACTCATAAAGTAGTCCATTTTTTTGTTACCTCCACGAATATTGAAGTTGGCACGCTGGGCAAAAGCATTTTTTTTGAACATCTCATCATACCAATCTACATTAGGATAAAGATAGGGATTGAGTCCGGCACGTGTTCCTTCTATCTTTTCCCTACTATAGGGAGTAGCAGCCGAAGTGGGGCGAGCGGCTCCTTCATTATAAGCTTCCATATAGGTTACACCATCAGCCATTTCAGGAACTTTGGTTAGCGAGGTCAAGGCTCCCTCTAAGCGAAAGTTAATAATAGGCTTGTCAAGATCTTTACCACTTTTGGTAGTAATAATCATTACACCATTGGCGCCGCGTGTACCATATAGCGCAGTAGCAGTAGCATCTTTCAAGATAGAGAAACTCTCGATAGCTTCAGCATCGAGTGAATTCAATTCAGTACTGCTGATTTCCACACCATCCAAAATAATAAGTGCACCAGTTGCGCCACTAAAGGTAGATTTACCGCGAATCCAGAAACTGGCCCCATCGGCACCCGGTTCACCACTACGTTGTACAGCAATGACACCCGAAAGACGTCCGGCAAATGAAGTAGACAAACTAGAAGAAGGTACCTTTAATTCAGCAGGTCTCACCTGCGTCACAGCACCAACCAAACTTTCTTTCTTTTGTCCTACGCCAAAAGCAGTCACAACCACTTCATCCAATGATTCAGTAGCTTCACTCAACTCAACTGTATAAGTCTTCAAATGACTTATACTGATTTCTTTGCTCTCATACCCCAAATAAGAAATGATAAGCACATCTCCTTTTGATGCTTTCAAAATAAATTCACCATCAAGATTGGTAGTAGTACCAACAGTAGTTCCTTTTACTTTGACAGCAGCACCAATAACTGGTTCACTCGTTTTTCCATCCAAAACAACACCTCGGATTTCGCCCGTTTTTTGTTGTGCTCCCATAGAATTAACTAAAATCACCTCATTTCCATTTACTCCATTTGCGAATGAAGAATTCGAAATGAAACAAAGACCTAAAGTCAACAAAGGAAGCGCACTAAGAATTATGCCACTTTTCTTTTTCATAATAATAAAGAGTTTTTTGTTTTCATAATAAAAGTTTTATTTTAGATAAAGGGTTAATTATTTACCGACACAAAAGTGAATAATTCCATTCAAATAAAGAGGATATTTCATCTATTTCAGGTACTGAATTTGTCTTCTCCATGAAAAAAATCTATTTTAACACAACAGAGAGAGGATTAACGATTTCTTTCCTAAAAAAGCTTCTTACCGGACAAAACGTTAAAAACAAAAGTGAAAACACAAACTCCCCTTCGAATGGACGGAATATCCCCCTACCTATTTTATATAGGAATAACTTTGCAGCATAAAAACATCTAACATATAATATCTAATAACATGATTAAATTTATAAAGAAGAATCCGGCAATCCCCCAAAGATGGATTGTACTTACTGCATTGGCGTGTTCACTAACAACGACACAGGCGCAAACACTCCAAGCAGAAAAAGCATTTATCAAAGAGAATATGGAATTCGCCACCAAACAATATAGTTTGATGATGCAAACCCCTGCACAAGGAAAAAATGGAAAAGCTATCATGCCACACAGTATGCGCAAAGACGGTACTCCCAGCAAAGGAAGTATTTACCTTTGGACAGCAGGCTTTTTCCCTGGTACATTATGGTATCTATCAAACTACACAGGTGACAAAGCTTTGCAAGACTCTGCCTTAGTTTATACACATCAAATGGAACCCGCAAAGACCTTCACAGACAATCATGATATTGGATTCATGATGTATTGCAGCTATGGTAATGCCAATCGCTTCGCACCAAAAGACGAATATGAGGACATATTAGTAGAATCGGCACGTTCACTCTGTACACGTTTCCGCCCTCAAGCAAAAGTCATTCAATCATGGAATGGATTTCGCAGTTGGCACGGTGACAAAGTATATGATTTTCCTGTTATCATCGACAATATGATGAATCTAGAACTATTATTCCATGCCTCCAAAGTGACGGGTGATGAAAGTTTTCGTAAAGTGGCTATTTCACATGCAGAACAAGTAATGCACCATCAAGTACGTAAGGACTACAGTTGCTTCCACATCATATATTATGATAAAAAAACAGGCAAGCCCATCAAAGGAGAGACTTCTCAGGGATATTCCGATAATTCAGCCTGGTCACGTGGACAAGCTTGGGGAATCTATGGATTTACCATGTGTTACCGTGAGACGAAAGACAAACGCTTCTTGAAAACTGCAGAAAAGATGGCAGACTTCTACCTTGATCATCCCAACCTTCCTTCCGACAAGGTTGCCTGGTGGGACTTTAACGCCTTTCAAGAAGGTTACACACCCGGTATCCGTTCCAACGCCTGTAAAATGGTAAATAACTACCGCGACGCTTCCGCCGCAGCCTGCGTAGCTTCGGCATTACTGGAACTGAGTACTTATAGCAAAGGTAGCAAAAGCAAGAAATATCTGGAAAGTGCCAAACAGATTCTACATGCACTAGGTAGTACCAACTACCGTGCCGAGCTAGGTAAGAATGCAAACTTTATACTGATGCATAGTGTAGGTGCCGTACCTCACAATTCAGAAATAGATGTGCCGCTAACGTATGCCGACTACTATTTCATCGAAGCTTTACATCGTTATAACCGAATGCTGGACGGAAAAAGTCCACTATAAATAAAAGGAAAAAACATGAAAAGAAAGAATTATCTAATCTGTTTACTAACGGCTATAATACTACTGCCAATAGGAGTACAAGCCAAAGACAAGAAAAAAGGAAAGAAGAATATTCCCATGACGGAAATTCAAACCACTGGCACCCAAGATCGCGCCATATGGGTAAAGCTACTTTGGAAAATATCATATCCTGTCATCCATAACCTCGCAGAAGGAACACTACACCAGAATATGCCCATTGAGACCCGTAGCGGTGAAACAGCAGGCTACAAAGACATGACACATCTGGAAGCTGTAGGCCGCACACTCGCCGGGGTTGCCCCTTGGCTAGCACTCCCCGATGATGATACAGAAGAAGGTAAACTACGCAAGCAGATGCGTGAAGAAGTACTGAAAGGATTAAAAAATGCAGTAGATCCTGCATCACCCGACTTACTGAACTTCACCAAACACGCTCAACCTATCGTAGATGCCGCCTATCTGGTACATGCCTTCCTCCGCGCCCCCAAAGCTTTATGGGAACCATTGGATGAAGTTACAAAAGAACGCTATATTAAATCCTTCCAATCCTTACGTGATCGTACTGGTGCTTACAACAACTGGCTACTCTTCACCGGACTAACAGAATCATTTCTGTTGGGAAAAGGTGTACAATACGACCAGTTCCGTATTCGTGTAAGTAAAAATAAGGTAAAAGAATGGTATGTAGGCGATGGCTGGTATAGTGATGGTCCATCATTCAGTATGGATAATTATAACGCCTACGTGATGCATTCTATGATGGTAGCTATGCTGGAAAATCTTTTACCTAAACGTTGGGCAAGTCAGAAGGAGCTAGACGAAGCTATGAACCGCATGATACGCCACTCTGAATTTTGTGAACGTATGATAGCTCCCGATGGCACATATCCCGCTTTCGGACGTTCGGTTACTTATCGTACCGCTGCATTCCAATCGTTAGCAGACGTAGCTCTACGCAAAAAATTGCCCTCACACGTTTCTCCCGCCCAAGTACGTTGCGCCCTGACTGCCGTACACCGAAATATGTATGAGGGAAATCAGAACTTCGATAAGGATGGTTGGTTAGTGCTCGGCTTCAACGGTCATCAGCCAGAATGTGCTGATGGTTATACCTCCACTGGCAGCCTTTATATGGCAACCTTAAGTTTTCTACCTCTCGGTCTTCCCGCTGATGATCCGTTTTGGACAGATGCATACGCAGATTGGACTAGCAAAAAAGCTTGGAAAGGAGGACATCTACACAAAGATTACAAAGTGGAATACTAAAACAGGGTTATCAAATGGTCCAGAAACCAACCTTTATAACTTAGCAAGGCATGAAAATTTGTATATAAACAATAAAAATGTTGTGATTAAATAACCAATTACCATCCTCCTGTATTATCCTCTAGTATAACGGTATAGAGTTAATACAAGGGGATGGATCCAAATGGTTTAATCCGTATACCACTATCTTTTACTGCATAGCAATCTCACAATACTACCTGTAAATCAGCGTTGACAAATATTCCTCAGCAAACATCTCATTGGCGACTTCCAACAAAGTCTCTGCAGTCAAAGCCTCTATACGTTTAAAGACAAGCTCGGATGATTCGTACTTATGGTAATGCAGGAAAGTTTTCGCCATGCCCAACGCATTATTCTCAAAATTATCGGAGGCCACCCCAATTTGTCCGATCAACTGCTTCTTGGCTGCCGCCAACTGAGAAGAAGTCATTTTCACATCCCGCATTCGTTTCAGTTCCTTATAGGTCAATTTCAAACAAGTATCCATATCTTCAATATCCGTCCCGAAGTAAATGCAGAAAGCACCTGTATCGGTATAAGAAGTCAGATTGGATTCGACATTATAAACCAATCCCCTGCGTTCACGAAGAGAAACATTCAGTTTGCTGTTCATTCCAGGACCGCCGAGGATATTATTCAGCAGATAGAGTGCGGTACGTTTGTCATCGTATGCATTATATCCACGGCTACCAATCATTACATGTGCCTGATGTGTGTCTTTAGTTACTGTTAAATGTTCAGGAATATAAAGAGGCGGAGGCGTACGGCGGTTCTCAATTTCCACAGCAGGAATATCCGACATATATTTTTCTGCCAGACGGATAATTTTCTTGAAATCATATTGTCCTTGAACGAAAAACACCATATTCCCCGGCTGATAGAACCGACGGGTAAAGGACAGGACATCTTCCGTGCGAAAACTCCTCAGAAGTTCCGGTTTCCCCAGAATGTTTCTTCCCAGCGGATGATTACGGAATATCATATCTTCAAAATCATCGAAGATCAATTCGGAAGGATTGTCTTCATAGGATTGGATTTCGTCAATAATCACTTCTGTTTCCTTTTCAATCTCATGTTGCGGAAAAGTAGAATGGAATACAATATCCCCCAGTAGCTCAAGCGCACGTTCCAGATGTTCTGTCAGGAAGGCGGAATAGACAACCGTTTCTTCTTTATTCGTATAAGCATTGAGGTCACCGCCTACATTCTCCATTCGGTTGAGAATATGCCAAGCTTTCCGTTTCACCGTTCCCTTAAAAATAAGATGTTCTACAAAATGAGCCATTCCCTGTTCATTTGCCGCTTCATCACGGGTGCCGGCATCAATCGCAAAACCACAATAAGCTACTTTTGAGAGGGTTGGTTCATGGA
>OOCA01000638.1_pt1 | contig 20212 bp, 18 predicted proteins | sample 1671591 | NCBI WGS metagenome assembly OOCA01 (sample SAMN06348172, study PRJEB24527) | human gut metagenome | biome: human gut; feature: ankylosing spondylitis patient; material: feces | host: Homo sapiens | place: China | collected 2015-10 | reverse complement strand
CAAACCTAAGTTACAGGCGTATCCGCCGATATTTAGTCTGACGCCTAAAGCGTCTGGAAGCACGTGACTTCAGTCATGTGAGGATATAATTCACTGTCATGTGTAAGTTGTGGTTCTTCTATAAAGGAGTCTTATTCTAACAATGAATCGGCCGTAGAAACCATACAGCAACGAGTAATGTTAGAGCTTCTGCCGCAGGAACGGCGAGCCATATTCCAGTCAAACCAAATTTCAAAGGCAGTACAATCAGAAATAAAAGTAATAGTAGGAATGAACGCAAAAATGTGATCAGACCGGAGAAATATCCTTTTCCATATGCCATCATTCGAATTGCAGCAAAAATATTAATTCCTGAAAATAGAAAACCAAGTCCATAAACTCTCATTCCGGACACTGCAATAGGAAATACAGGGCTGGATGTATCTGCGAAACAGGATACAGCAACTGGAGTAAGAAAGTAGGTCAGTGCATAAATGACGATTGGAGCTACTGCGAAAAAGCGATGAGCATAGCTTTCCAGTTTTCGACAAATTCTTATTTTTCGGTCGCCATACGCATAACTCAGAGATGGTGCTATGCCCATAGAAAAACCAAAGTAGACACCGATAAACAAAAACTGCAGATACATGATGATGGAAACTGCGGCGACACCGTCTTCACCGGCAAAGGAGAGTGCAGTGCGGTTAAATACGATGGTTGTAACTGCAATAGCAAGTTGATTGACAAATTCGGATGCACCATTTATCATACAATGCATGGCTTCCCGCAAGGATAAGTTATGCAAGGTAAATGAAAGATACTTTTGTTTATGGATAAAATAATAAATTCCCATAGAAAATGACAATACCAGCCCAAGAATTGTTGCCAGTGCAGCACCGTAGATTCCCATTTGCATTTGTCCGACCAGAATATAGTCCAAAACGATATTCAAAATACCACCGGACAGTGCAGTTATAAAGCTATATGTGGGGGCACCGTCCACTCGGATAAAATATGTAAACAGTTCCTTACCGATTACGACGGGAGCTGCCAAAAGCCACCAACGTGCGTATGTTTTACACCCTGCAATTGTCACGGGGGTTGCACCGAGCATGGTCAGAATTGCTGAGAGATTCGTAAGAATCATCAGGGAAATGAGGCATCCAAGCAAAATAGCTGCAAAAGAACTGACAGAAAAGGAGCGGTCTGCTTCCTTTTTTCTGTTTCCTCCAATGTGCAAAGCTGTGACAGCGCTGCCGCCGGTAGCAAATACAAGTGCAATTCCGGTCAATACATTTACAATAGGATAAACAATGTTAATAGAAGCCAGTGCATTGGTTCCGACATATGTAGAAACAAAAATACCATCAATAATGGTATAGACTGTGTTAAATAATGATGTTAGATATGTCGGAACAATAAATTTTAATAGTTTTGTGAATTGAACTTCTTTTTCAGAAGCAAAAATTAAAATTTCCTCCCTTGATGGAAGTATAAACCTTAAAGTAGCTTGAAGGTCAACGTGAAAAATAGTATAGTGGGTAAATAGTAGTAAGTTTTAAAACCAGGAAGGGAAGAATCATGGATAAAAGATTTCAAATTGGAGAAATAGCCCGTTTTTTTGATATACCAGCATCTACATTTAGGTATTGGGAGGAGAAGGGGATTTTACATCCCGGAAAGAAAATTGAAAATCAATATCGGGAATATGCAATTGAAGATTTAATGACCATTTCAGATGTCATTTTTTATAAAAATCTTGGGTTAGAGTTAAAGGAAATTCGTGGAATGGATGCCGCAACGCCTGAGCAGCATGGAAAATTATTTTCTGAGAAACTTTTAGAATTGGAACATCAACAAGAACTGCTTGCACGTCGGATGGAGAAATTACGCTATCATATGAAGGCGTTGAAGACATTGGAGGAATTGAAAACACAGGCATATCAAGAGTCTGATATTGATACAGCTTGCATTGTATCTTTTGACTTGATTGAAAGGGACAAGCTGCGTCAGTATATTGAAAATCCATATCTTTATTCACGGGTGCAGCATACGCAAACACTTCCACAGGAACAACGTGGGCTTACTATACCAGCGGAAATGAGTTCTTTATTTCCAAAATCCAGTATTCTTTGGCAAAAAAAGGCAAATCGTTATGTAACTTTTTTGCTTAGGGAAGAAGTGACAGAGGGGTTTCCTAATAACCTGCACGAACACTTATCACGTATTCAGGAATCACACCGTACTGGTACAATCATCAGCCGCTTTTTGCTTTGTGCACAGGAAAACGGAAAGACATATGATTTCTATAAGACGTTTGTAGAAATCATATGAAAGAGCAACATTTATGGCAACTGTGAAAGCACTGACCGGTTACGAATGAGCTTTAAGAAGACCGAAATTCAAAGCAAGATGGAGAGTTTCGGTCTTTGAATTATTTATATAAATTTCTCCACTGTTTTGACGGTTCCTGTTTATCGCAATCATCACAGATCTGTGGCCAGTTGATTTTCCATTCAAAATATTCATCTCTGGTAATCTAGCTGGATTTCAGTTCTTCTTTTCTAATTGTCCATTCTTTCAAAAAATTATTAAGAATCCCATAATTAAACCATATGCCAACAGGTGGATGAGCAGGCCGACTATCGGAATTGTGGTAGCGTATAGAGGTATCGTTGCTGGAATTTGATTTTTCGTTAGGATAAGTCTCCAATTGAAAGAGATTAATCATTCCAGGATTAAATTCATCAATCCAGAACAAAATTTCCATTAGCTTAGAAGCATTCACCGTAGTTGGTTCATGGAGTGCCAGTGGGTTTACGTCCAGAATCTTAGCCATTTCTGTTACCAGATCTTTACGGGGGACCCGGTAGTTGGTTTCGTATTGGGCAAGACGGTTCGCACCCTGGCCCCAGCCAAGAGCTACACCGAGTTCTGCCTGTGTCATATTCCAGATAAGTTTCATGTGGAGAATGAGATGTCTAAAATGAATCTGCCAGAAACCGTACCTGCTGTGGTATAAACTATAAATTGTTGTCATAAAATGTGGTAAGAAAATCAGACGAATATTTTTTCACTCTGCAAACCCGAATGTTATATCATCACTTTGCTGCCAGATACTATAGACCTGATACAACATTGATCGGATTCCCTTCCATAAACTGCTTTATATTATCCGCCAGAATAGAAACCAACCGCTGTCTTGTCTCAAGTCCTTTCCATCCCATATGTGGCGTCAAAAGGATTTGATCCATAGTATAAAGAGGGCTGGCTTCTTCAGGTGGTTCAGTTTCCTGAACATCAAGTCCGGCTCCTGCAATCGTACCATTTTCCAATGCTTCTATAAGAGCAGCCTCATCAATAAGTGCACCTCTTGAAGTATTAATAATAAATGCTGAGGGCTTCATAAGTGATAAAGACTCTTTGTTTATCATATGTTTTGTACTTTCCGTCAATGGACAGTGCATGGAAACATAATCACTATTCTTGAGTAATTCCTCAAGCGATACATAGCGGATCCCCTTCTCATCTTCTCTTGGTGTCCTGGTATATACAAGTATGTTCATATCCAAAGCCTGTGCGATCTGGATAACTTTCCTGCCAATGTGTCCTGCACCTATAATACCAAGTGTTTTTCCATTTACCTCAACATGCGGAACCTGAAGATTTCTGGTAAAATTGTCATGATTTCCGCATGCCAGCATCTTCATCTGTACCTGCATTGCAGAACTCAGATTCAATATCATCATGATCGCAGTATGTGCCACACGTTCTGTGCTGTATGACGGAATATTGCAGACTGTAATCCCCTTCTTCCGTGTTGCTTCAAGATTAATGTTATTATATCCTGTACCTGCCTCGCAGATCAGTTTAACAGATTCCGGGAATTTCTGTATCATTTCTGCACTCACAGGCATCTCCTTTGTTACAATAATATTTGCACCCTGAATACGCTCTGACAGCTGCTGTTCTGTTGTATCATCATATACTGTAACATCAGAAGATAAAACGGAAAAATCCAGTTTCCCATCAAAATTCATTTTCTTTGCATTCAATACTACACATTTATCGTTCATACTATAAATTCCTCCTTTTAAATTAATTTAGGCTATCGGGATTGCACCTATTTATCAGTCGGCCATGATTTCCGAAGAGCCACATAGGATATTAAAAAGTTTGCAAACCAACCTGCCGGTACAGCAAGCCAGACAAATACAATGCCAAAACGCGGTGCACAAATCAAAGCAACTGACAGGCGGATCGCCAGGTTCACCATATTTGCAATAAGGAACGGGCGCATGATTCCAAGACCACGAAGAACCCCATCGGTTGCCATTTTGATTCCCATAAAGATGAAGAAGTAACCGAGCCATCTCATATAACCCTCGGATACCTGATAAGCCAGGACAGTTCCATCTTTACCAAGGAATAGCGAGGAAATCTGAGTATGCAATGTTTCAATGACTATAAAAGCAAGAACTGCAAAACATACATCTAACACCAGTGCAGCGTGATATCCTTTTTTGATCCGTTCAATTTTCTTTGCACCAAGATTCTGGGAAACATATGGGGAAACCGCATTGCCAATGGATACAAAAATCAATGAAAAAACATTCTCTACCCGCATCGTCGCCGCATACCCCGCAAGTGCCTGTGTACCGAAAGGATTTACAACAGCTTGTACAATCATCATACCGATGGACACTGTAGACTGCTGAAGAACCGAAGGTACAGCAATTTGAAGCATGGAATATAACTCCTGCCTGTCAAACCAATCAAAGCGACTTTTATATCGACGCATCCGGCTAAGGAAAAGAAAAAGTGAAAACACCGCAGAAATCCCCTGTGCTATAAGAGTCGCAAGGGCTGCACCAAACACACCGAGACCAAGTCCGGCCACCATCCAAAGATCCATAAAAATATTTAAGATTGACGAGAATACCAGGAGTCCCAGTGGGATTTTTGATTCACCAATGGAAGTGAACATGTTGGAAAGAATGTTATACATAAACAAAAACGGAAAGCCCACGAAATAGACCCGCAGATATAACACTGCATCATTCAGTATATCGCCGGGGGTTTGTAATACCCTCATCATTGAGTAGGAAAAGCAAAAGCCAAAAATACCAAGGATTATGCTTAGAATTAAAAAGCTAAACAAGGACGTTGACACGATGGTCTTCATTTTTCTATACTCCCTGGCACCGAAATAGCGACTCACGAGCACACCGGCACCGACACCTGCCCCCAGTGCCACACAAATGAAAACATTGGTCAGCGCTGCGCAGGCCCCGACAGCTGCAAGTGCAGAGGAGCCAACAAATTGGCCGACGATGATAGAGTCAGCCATATTGTATATTTGCTGAAAAAAACTGCCCAAAATCATTGGCATTGCAAAAACCGTCAATGCTTTAAGAGGTGTATCGGTGATCAAATATTCATCTTTTGACATTATCATATTCCTCCACAGCCTTTATAATTTCACTCATTCTTTCCTTCACCGGAATTTATTTTATGTATTCAAAATGCAAGTTTTAAGTTACGTTACGAAACAATTATATATAGTTACAGCTACTATGTCAAGCCAGCGTTTACTTTCAGCAACATAAATGATATGATATTTAAGAAAAATTACTATCCGGAGGATATTATTTTACAGGAGGGACACTTATGTACCTGAACGGTTTAGATGAACTGGATCAGAAGATCATCCAGTTGCTTATAGAAAATGCACGTATTTCTTACTCTGATATCGGTAAAGAAACCGGTATTTCCAGAGTGGCAGTAAAAGCCCGGATTCAGGCTCTGGAGAAAAAAGGCATAATTGAAGAATATACAACTATAATAAACCCTCAAAAGATCAGCGGTGCTGTTTCATGCTATTTTGAAATCGAGACAAAACCAGACCATCTGTCGCAGGTGACAGATATATTACATAATAATGATACCGTCACGCAGATTTACCGTGTCACAGGAAGAGACAAGCTGCATGTACATGCCGTAGCTTCATCAAGTGATGAAATGGAACACTTCCTGCACACAGTCATTGATACACTTCCCGGCGTTATCAGCTGCAGCTGCAATACAATCTTATCACGTATTAAAGATATTAAAGGATTACGGCTATAGAAGCCTGCATAAAAGACAAGATAAGGTGCTTATCAGCAAGTGTAAGCATAATTAATTTTCGCTGTAGTAGTTATTGACCTCTTGAGAAAGAGGATTGATGACGAAGCGTTTATTCAGCTTATATGGAAATTCCTAAAGGCAGGATATAAGCGAAAATGACTTTTGTGGAAACGAAAGTATCTTTATTTTTTTATGTGTATGCTTCCTATTGCGGAAATGAATGCTTGCAAAGTTGATAACTAATATTTTTTCATTATTACAGGTACAATAAGAACACGTAATAGCGGAAATGAGGTATAGTTATATCCGTACACCGATGAATGCATTACTTGGGTATAACCAGCTGATGAAAAAAGAACTGACAGATCCAAAACTGCTTCATTATCAGAGGGCGGTCGAACAGTCTGGGAATCTTTTGCTGGCAATTATCAATAATGTACTTGATATGGCTCGTATTGAAAGTGGAAGAGTGGAACTGGATGAAAGCTATGCCCGGATTGATCAGACAGTGGATGAGATAAAAAGTGTATTTGAACCTCAGGCTGACAAAAAAGGACTGAACCTTATATTTGAAACACAGGTGGAGCATCAGCATGTCCTATGTGATATTACAAAAACAAAACAGATTCTGGTGAACCTGATCAGTAATGCAGTCAAATATACGCCGGCAGGAGGAACCGTTACGGTCGCTGTACAGGAGATTCCATGTGAACAAGAGAATTCTGTGAAAATTCAGATAGAGGTTCGTGATACAGGAATCGGAATGAGCAAAGAATTTCTGCCAATTCTGTTTGATTCTTTCTCAAGGGAGCGAAATACGACCGTTGGTAAAGTTGCAGGTACAGGTCTTGGGATGGCAATTGTAAAAAAATATGTGGATCTGATGGGCGGCAGCATAGACGTGAAAAGCGAACTGGGAAAAGGAACTGTGTTTACACTTATCCTGATACAAAAAAAGCGGATGAGAACTATTACGGGCAGAAAGCATCAAAAACAGATGCCGCTGATATGGAAAGCAGTTTACGCGGAAAACATATTTTACTGGCAGAGGATAATGAGCTGAACGCAGAAATTGCAATTGCAATACTTGAAGAAACAGGGCTTATTATTGACCGGGTGGAAGATGGCATACAGTGTGTGGACAGGATAGAGCAGATGCCGGCCGGAACTTATGATATGATTTTGATGGATATCCAGATGCCAAATATGGACGGCTATGAGGCGACCAAATGTATCAGACATTTACAGGATATAAAAAAGGCAGAGATTCCGATTATTGCCATGACAGCAAATGCTTTTCAGGAGGATGCTGAAAAGTGTATTGCTGTTGGAATGAATGCACATCTGGCAAAACCTTTGGATATTGAGAAGGTGGAGCAGACTATCTGTAAACAGGTAAGAGATGCAAAAATGAAAAATAGAATATAGGATAGACGTATAAAAATGGAGCATATTAGTTTATGCTCTGTTTTTTGATTTCAATCATGAAGAATCATTTTTTATATTCTTTAACATCATATGCTTGGTACCAGAATGGAGTAGGTTGAGCCTGGCTTCCTTTGCAGCATTGGTAAGGGATATCCTGCCAGGCAAGATCAAATTCTCCGTCTGTCCTGACTTTCTGGATGTAAAGAATTTCCGGTACAATATCTTCATCTGTTGCATAAATCCTGTACATCGCGAAGCGTGTTACTGGGCACGGAGTAAACAGTAATCAAATAATTTCCACATATCTTAAATACGCATTGAGAAATTGCAACAGCTACAGTATAATAAAATGAACTGCACAGTAACGTGTCAGTATAGAGGAAAATCAAGTTATGGAGTAGAAAAATGAAGGAATGTATCAACGAAACAATTATGGAAAAGTATGAATTCCGTAATATCAGACCAGAGGAGACAGATCAGGTGGTCAAAATCGAGCAGATCTGTTTTCCGCCAAATGAAGCATGCTCAGAAAAAGATATGAAAGAACGTATTTTACAGATACCGGATCTTTTTCTGGTGGCTGTGGATAAGAAAACCAAAGAAGTGTCAGGATTTCTGAATGGTCTTGCTACAGATGAAGATACTTTTCGGGATGAATTTTTTACAGACAGTACATTAAATGATCCGGAAGGAAAGAATATCATGCTCTTAGGGCTGGATGTTCTGCCACAGCACCGAGGTCAGGGACTTGCCAGGGAGCTGATGTTTCAATACCTGAACAGAGAAAAGAAAAAAGAAAGAAAGACTGTTTTTCTTACCTGTCTGGAAGAGAAAGTAGAGATGTACAGAAAGATGGGATTTAAAGATCTGGGAATTTCCGCATCTGTGTGGGGCGGTGAGGAATGGCATGATATGTCATACACGTTATAAAAAACAATTAACTGAATGGAAGGTGACAAAAAAGTGAATGCACTTGAAACACTAAAAACTTATTTTGGATATGACACATTCAGAGAAGGGCAGGAGAAAATTGTAGAGGCCATCCTGACGAACAGAGATGTCCTTGCAATTATGCCAACAGGAGCAGGTAAATCCATCTGTTATCAGATTCCGGCACTGATACTTCCGGGCATCACGCTTGTGATTTCACCGCTGATCTCATTGATGCAGGATCAGGTAAAGGCGCTAAACGATGCAGGAATTCATGCAGCATTTATCAATTCTTCGCTTACAGAAAACCAGATTAGTAAAGCTTTGTATCTTGCAGCAAGTGGAAGATATAAAATTATCTATGTGGCTCCGGAGCGCCTGGAGAACTATGAATTTCTGGAGTTTGCCAGAAATGTAGAGATTTCCATGGTGACGGTGGATGAAGCACATTGCATTTCTCAGTGGGGGCAGGACTTCCGGCCCAGCTATCTGAAAATCGTTGAGTTCATAAAAAATCTTCCCAAACGACCTATCGTCAGTGCTTTTACAGCAACAGCGACAGAAGAAGTAAAGAATGATATTCTCTGCACACTGAGCCTTGCAGATCCTGAAGTGGTGATCACAGGATTTGATAGAAAGAATTTATATTACAGTGTTGAAAACATCCGCAGAAAAGACGAATTCATCATGGAGTACATAGAGAAACATCCAACAGAAAGTGGAATCATCTATTGCGCTACAAGAAAAAATGTGGACAATCTGTTTGAACTGCTTTTTAAAAGAGGAGTTCCTGTCACCAGATATCATGCCGGGCTTACCAATGAAACCAGGAAGAAGAATCAGGATGATTTTATCTATGACAGAACCCCTGTTATCATTGCGACGAATGCTTTCGGAATGGGAATTGACAAATCTAATGTGCGTTATGTGATTCATTACAATATGCCTCAGAGTATGGAGAATTATTACCAGGAAGCAGGACGTGCAGGCCGTGATGGAGAGAATTCGCAGTGTATTCTGCTTTTTTCATTGCAGGATGTCATGATCGACAGAATGCTTCTGGATAATAAAGATTTTTCTGATGTAGATGAGGAAGATGAGTATCTGATCAGACAGAGGGATATACGCCGGCTTCAGACGATGGAAGGGTATTGCAAGACAACCGGATGTCTGAGAAATTATATTCTGGAATATTTTGGAGAAAAGACTTCAGGTCCGTGCGATAACTGTGGAAATTGTCACAGAGAGTATCACGAAGTAGACATGACAGCAGAGGCAAAGTGGGTAGTCAATTGTGTCGCAGAGACCAGGGGACGCTATGGATTGACAATAGTTCTCGGAACATTGATGGGGGCTAAAAGAGCCAGATTACGGGAACTTAGAACGGATCAATATAAATCTTATGGTGCTTTGAGCGGGCATAGTGAAGCAGAACTTAGGACACTGATCAGCCAGATGACAGAAAGGGGTTATCTGTATCAGACACAGGAGAAATACAGTGTACTGAAACTTGGCGATATTACTCCGCTGAAAGATGAAAATACCCGCGTGATTATGCGTACATATGAAGAAAAAGAACCAGATAAGAAGAAAAAAATACAGAAAGCAGTACGAAAACGAAGCACAGATGCACTTACTTCTGCTGGCTACGATTTGTTTGAAGTACTGCGAAAATTGCGATTGGAAATTGCAAAAGAGGAATCCATGCCACCGTATATTATTTTCAGTGATAAAACATTAATTGATATGTGTGTGAAAAAGCCTTCTGATGAAGAAGAGATGTTGAATGTTTCAGGAGTGGGAGCGAATAAATTGAAAAAATACGGGCAGAGATTTTTAGAAGAAATTCAGAAATTTTGCACGGAGCGACCAGGAGTCACTTTGAGTATGACTGAAGAAGGAGAAGAGTGAAGAAACATGAGAAAAACGGAAGTATATAGAGTATTACGACAGGATATTATGCTTTTTCTTCAAAAATTTACAGAGCATTGAACAGTTAATCAAAAACTAGCAGCAGTGCCTGAAAATTAAAAATGTAATTTATAAAAAACTAAATAACCAGATATATAGCGAGACAGTAAAGTTGGTAAAATAGCGGCTTTACTGTTTTTTTGAAAAAATTTACCAATTTGTACTTGAAAACCAGATTAAAATAGTATAGAATAAAGCTAGAAACAAAGAGATGGATATTATAAAGATTTACAGAGCAAAATATATTATAAAAAAGTGAGGGCGTACAATGAAGATTACAGATACGATCAAGTATGTAGGTGTTAATGACCATCAGGTAGATTTATTCGAAGGACAGTATGCTGTACCGAATGGAATGGCATACAATTCCTATGTGATTCTCGATGAAAAAGTGGCAGTTATGGATACAGTAGATGCTAATTTCAAACATGAATGGCTGGACAATCTGGAGCAGGTACTGAATGGACGTAAACCGGATTATCTGATCGTTCAGCACATGGAACCGGATCACGCTGCAAATGTAGCAAATTTCCTGGAAGTATATCCTGGCACAACAGTAGTTGCCAATGCGAAAACATTTGTGATGATCAAGAATTTCTTCGGGTTAGATCTGGAAGGTCAGAAGCTGGAAGTAGAGAATGGTTCTACACTCAGCCTTGGAAATCATAATCTTACCTTTGTATTTGCGCCAATGGTACACTGGCCGGAAGTAATGGTAACCTATGACAGTACTGATAAAGTTCTGTTTTCCGCAGATGGATTTGGTAAATTCGGTGCGCTGGATGTAGAAGAAGACTGGGATGACGAAGCGAGAAGATATTTTATCGGTATCGTTGGTAAATATGGAGCACAGGTACAGAGACTTCTGAAAGTGGCAGCAACTCTGGATATTCAGGTAGTTTGTCCATTACACGGTCCTGTACTGACTGAGAATCTGGGTCATTATATCGGACTTTATGATACATGGTCTTCCTACACACCTGAGGAAGAAGGAATTGTAGTTGCCTATACTTCTGTATATGGACATACGAAAGATGCAGTTAATCAGTTTGTCCAGAAATTAAAAAGTAAAGGCTGCCCGAAAGTGGTTGTCTATGACCTTGCAAGAGACGATATGTCCCAGGCAATCAGCGATGCTTTCCGCTACAGTAAACTGGTGCTTGCAACAACTACCTATAATGCCGGAATCTATCCGTTTATGAATGACTTTATCACACGTCTGGTAGAGCATAATTTCCAGAACCGCACAGTAGGTCTGATTGAAAATGGTTCCTGGGCACCTTTGGCGGCAAAAGTAATGAAAGGTATGCTTTCCGAATGCAAAAAGATTAACTGGCTGGATACTACAGTGAAGATTATGTCTGCGGTAGATCAGAAAAACAGAGATCAGATGGAGGCAATGGCTTCTGAACTCTGCCAGGAATATATTGCAAAGAATGATGAACTGGCAAATAAGAATGATATGACTGCGTTATTCCGTATTGGATATGGATTATATGTGGTGACATCTAATGATGGAAAGAAAGATAACGGGCTGATCGTAAATACTGTTACCCAGCTGACAGATTCACCTTTCAGGGTTGCAGTTAACATCAATAAGACGAATTATTCCCATCATGTTATCAAACAGACAGGTGTGCTGAATGTAAACTGTCTCTCTGTAGAAGCACCATTTTCAGTATTTGAGCAGTTTGGATTCCAGAGTGGAAGAAGTGCGGATAAATTTGCCGGACAGAAAATAAACCGTTCTGACAACGGTCTGGTATTTCTTGATAAATACATTAACGCATTTATGTCCTTGAAAGTAGAACAGTATGTAGATCTTGGAACACATGGAATGTTCATCTGCAGCGTAACAGAGGCCAGAGTAGTCAGTGATCAGGAGACAATGAGCTATACTTACTATCAGAAGAACGTAAAACCAAAACCAGAGACAGAAGGCAAGAAAGGCTTTGTATGTAAAGTCTGCGGATATATCTACGAAGGCGACGAACTTCCGGAAGATTACATCTGCCCACTGTGCAAACATGGCGCAGTGGATTTCGAGCCGATTGGATGATGTTAAGGAAAATAACGGAAATGATAGAAAACAGGCGGTGTAAAAACCGTCTGTTTTTGTATCAGTGGAGATAATAAGTTAATATTTTAACTTGATAAACTTCTAAAGTCTGCTAAAATAGAAGAAAAATAAAATTTACAGAGATAACATTGTGAACAGGAAGGCAGGGTGAATACATATGATAACATTAAATGATTACTTATATTCCGGAGATACCGTATTAAAGATATTGCAGAATTATATAGAAGATCTGCGAAAAGATGCAAAGAAAAATCATAATGAAATTGATCTGATCCACTGTAACTTCCTGATCCAGATCAAGGAATTACTGGAACATAACGATTTCCTCACAGCCCAGTCACAGAAAATCAGAGAGTTTTATAAATATATGACAAAAGAGTATCCATTTTTGGCATTCACAGTAAAAGGAAGAATTAAATCATTGATTCGTGCTGAGGAGAAATTTAACGGGTATATAGTAGAGTACATTTATGACTATTACAGCAAACACGGAACTTATCCTCCAATTGCAGAGCTGAAGAACCGTTTAAGCTGCTTTCGGGACCTGATTGCTTATCGTATCGTGATCTCCCTGCCGAAATGCCACCTGGCACCGGGACAGGATAGGGGTACAGAAGAATTGAAATATTTGTATGATATTGCAAATAAACTTCCGGGATTTCTTGAAGAAAGAGGTTTCACCGCAGAACCGGCGAACGGAGTAAAGTTAAGCCATTCCCCGTTACTGGATGACGTCGCGAAACCATATTACAGAGACTATATTTCAGAGAAAAAAGAGTCCGACTACCAGTCCTTACATATCACATTTTATGATAACAGCTCCCGCTCTTTCCTTGAAGTGCAGATCCGGACAAAAGATATGGATGATGTGGCAGAAATCGGCACGGCAAACCATCTGGGATATGAAAAAAAACAGGAAAGCGAACGCGCAAGAAGAGACGCAATCCCACAGGGAGAGAGCGTCTGTTTCGACGAAGCCTACGAAAGAGGAATGCGCCTGTTAAACCTGGATCTCACACAGTTGGATGTGAATATGTTTGCAGCAGTAAGTAATAGTTTGATTAACGACGGGTGCGGGTTATACAGAGGTCGTCTGATTTTACCGTATGAACATCTGTCCAGATTTCAGAATGATCTGATTGACTGATGAGGGAGGCTTTTGTGCGAGGACGATATATGGGTTACTGATAGTGAAGTATTGGGTTGAAGATTTATGTTGGAAAATATGAGCTGGATGATAAATGTGGTATAGGTAAACTTTTATTAGATTATATCAAGAACAAAAATGTTAGATTACGATTAAATGTATACCAGAAGAATACCAGAGCTCTCTCGTTTTATCAAAGAGAAGGGTTCGATATCCAGTGTGAAAGATTAGGTGATGTTACTGGTGAAAAAGAATACACAATGTTGTGGCAACAGAAATAGAAAGCGGATTTTGGGGGAGAATTTTATATGGAATTTAAAAATAAAGTAGTTATTGTGACGGGAGGCGCGCAGGGCATTGGAAAGACTATTGCAGAGGAATTTCAGAAGCAAGGAGCCCTTGTCTGTAGCATTGATAAGCAGCCTGGAGTTTACTTTACCGGTGATCTTGCACAGCAGGATACATTAGAGAAATTTGCTCAAAAGGTAATTACCGAATATGGTCATGTGGATTATCTTATTAATAACGCATTACCGTTGATGAAAGGAATTGACAACTGTTCTTATGAAGAATTCAATTATGCATTAAAAGTAGGTGTTGCGGCACCGTTTTATCTGACCAAACTATTTCAGCCATATTTTTCTGAAGGAGCTGCCATTGTCAATATTTCATCTTCCCGTGACCGCATGAGTCAGCCTCAAACAGAAAGTTACACCGCAGCAAAAGGCGGAATTTCAGCATTAACTCATGCGTTGGCAGTCAGCCTTGCAGGAAGAGTACGAGTCAATTCAATCTCTCCGGGATGGATAGATACTGACTTTACCGAATATACAGGAGCAGATGCAGTGCAGCAGCCGGTTCATCGTGTGGGAAATCCCATGGATATTGCCAACATGGTACTGTTTCTTTGCTCTGAAAAAGCAGGCTTTATCACAGGCGAAAATATTTGCATTGACGGTGGTATGACAAAACAAATGATTTATCATGGTGATTGTGGGTGGAGATTTGATATCTAAGTCACGTATTAGAAACACAGAATGTACAAAAGGAGAAGAACTATGGAATTTAAGATGATTCATGAAAATTACAATGTATCAGATTTGGACCGATCTATTAAATTTTACAACGAGGCCCTTGATCTGCACGAAGTGAGAAGAAAGACTACAGATGATTTTATTATTGTGTATCTGAGCAACGATGTAAGTGATTTTGAGTTGGAACTTACCTGGCTTAAAGATCATCCACAGCCGTATAATCTGGGTGAATGCGAATTCCACTTGGCATTCAAGGCAGGGGATTATGAGGCAGCGCACAAGAAGCACGAAGAGATGGGGTGCATTTGCTTCGAAAATGAAGCGATGGGAATCTATTTCATTGTAGATCCAGATGGATACTGGCTTGAGATTCTGCCGTAAAGCTGGTTGAGAAATCGAAAAAAATTTGCAACCCTGGCATTCTGGCCGTTTGGAAAGCAGTTTTTCAAGATGGCAAGACTTTCTTTCATGCCATTTGGTGCCAGTGTGATAGTATAGAATACAAAATTTAATGTAGCGATGATTGTAAGACGTAATGTGAATGGAAAAGTATATTTATATGATATGGTGAATATAAAAAAAGAAACGAATATATTTTGGAAATCATTTTACAATTAAAAATGAGTAACTTCAATGAAAAGCCAGCCCAGCTATTCATCGGAAAGACTATAGAAAAGCCTGGTTCAGATACACTGGTTAATTTCAGTGCGTCCGAACCTGTTTTTTTGTTCCATTTGCCACGCTCGCTTCCAGGAGATTTCAATGACAAACCTTCTCTCATAAGGTATAATACTAAGCAGAGCATTTTGTTTTGCTCATCATGAAATGAGAGGGAGATCTGTTTCAATGGATGTGAATGTGATCAATGAATTGCAAAACGGCCTAAGTGCCGCATATATAAATGGTTCCGTGGCGGCGAATCTGGCATATAAGCCAGCATTTGTATCGAACAATCCGGAAGAGGGGAAGAAGGTTATTTCATCCGTAGAGGATGAATTACTGCGCTGCGATGAGTTTCAGATCAGTGTTGCATTTATCACAATGGGTGGTGTGACACCTCTTCTGCAGACATTAAAAGAGCTTGAGAAAAAGAGCATTAAAGGACAGATTCTTACAACAAATTATCTGAACTTTAGTGAACCGAGAGCACTTGAAAAACTTAATAGCTTGAAAAATGTTACTTTGAAAATGTATGACGTGGAAGCGGCCGGAAATGGTTTCCATACGAAGGGATATATTTTTAAAAAAGAAGAGATTTATCGGATCATCATCGGAAGCTCTAATATGACAAGTGCGGCGCTGACGGTAAATAAAGAGTGGAATACAAAACTGATTTCTACGGAAAATGGTGAGGTTGCGGAAGAAATCGTAGAAGAGTTCCAGAGGTTATGGAATAGTGAGTACGCTTTACCATATGATGATTTTTATGAAGTCTACAAAGAACGCTACAATATTATAAAACACCAGCGGGAAATCGCAAAAAGCGAAGAAATCCCGTCATTGGAAAAATATAGATTAAAGCCAAACTCCATGCAGGAGAGATTTATTGCGAACTTGCGAAAGATTCTGGAGCAGGGGGAAGAGCGGGCATTGCTGATCTCTGCCACAGGAACAGGAAAGACATATGCATCCGCATTTGCTATGCGTGAGCTTGGTTTCAAAAGAGTATTGTTTCTGGTTCATCGTGTGACACTTGCAAAGCAGGCTAAAAAATCTTTTGAAAAAGTTTTTGATAAGAAAGTGACAATGGGATTGGTGGGAGCAGGCTTCTATGAATATGAGAAGGATTATGTTTTTGCAACAGTAGAGACTTTGAACAGAGACGCACATTTGTTTCAGTATCAGCCAAATGCCTTTGATTGCATTATTTTGGATGAGGCTCACCACAGTTCTAACAATATTTACACCAAGGTCATTAATTATTTCAATCCGAAACTGTTTTTGGGTATGACTGCGACACCGGATAAAAGAGATGATAATCAGGAAGGCAAAAATATATATGAGATTTTCCATTATCAAATCGCTCATGAAATCCGTTTACAGCAGGCAATGGAAGATAATCTTCTTTGTCCATTTCATTATTTTGGTATCAGTGAGGTTATTTCCCTGGATGATAAAACATTGCAGGCTGCGAAGTTGACAGATGAGGAGTTCAATCAGCTTACCAGTGATGAGAGAGTGAGGCATGTGATCGAACAGTCAGAATATTATGGCTACAGTGGCGATCGTGTAAGGGGACTTATTTTTTGCAGCCGTGTTAAAGAGTGCGAAGAATTATCGAGAAAGTTTAATGCTCTGGGATATCGTACAATTGCTCTTAGTGGTGCTGATAATGAAGAAAAACGGCAGGAAGCATTCGAGAGACTGGCCATGGATGAAGCAGATGCAACAGAAGAGATGCAGCCCTTGGATTATATTTTTTCGCGAGATATATTAAATGAAGGTGTGGATATCGTTGAGGTGAATCAAGTCATTATGCTTAGACCAACGCAGTCTCCGATTGTATTTATTCAGCAGTTGGGACGAGGTCTTAGAAAAGCACCAGGGAAGGAATATGTTGTTATTTTGGATTTTATTGGAAATTATAATAATAACTTTATGATTCCGGTAGCTTTATCAGGAGATCGTTCTTATAACGCTGATGTGATCCGCAAATATGTAATCAGTGGAAATAGTACAATACCAGGGGCTTCAACGGTTCATTTTGATGAGATTTCCAAAGATAAGATATTTAAGTCCATCGATAAAATCAAAGGGATGAAAACTCTGCTCAAAGAAAGCTATGTTTCTCTGAAGAATCGGTTAGGACGGGTTCCGCTTCTGTATGATTTCTATGAAAATCAGGAAATTGATCCACTGGTAATTGTTAGAGAATATAAAACATATTATGCCTTTATGCAGGCAATGGAAAAGGACAAATACAAGAATAGCCTAAACGAACAGGAGAAATTAACACTGGAGTATTTGTCCAAAACAATTCTCTCAGGAGTGCGCCCTGATGAGCTTGCAATATTAAGTCAATTGCTTTACAGAGATCATATAGGGGTTGCAGATTTTATAAAAGAATATCAAAAGACCTATGGAATTAAAATCAGCACATCACAGGTAAGTGAAGCAATTCGGGTGCTACAAGGACATTTCGTGAGTAAAGAAGCAGAATATCAGAAATTTTGTCAGATTGATATTCTGGAAAATGATCAATCAGGAATGATTCGAAGACTGCAAAGTTATACAGAAAGACTTGCACATATTCAGTTCTACACACAGGTGGAAGATATTATAAAAGTCGGTATTGCCAGATATAAGGATAAGTATTTTCCGGGGCGAATTGTGGATAGTCCGTTTGTATTATACGAAAAATATTCCAGAAGAGATGTAAGCCTTCTTATGAACTGTGGCAAGGATTTGTCCTCTATTATGTATGGTATGAAAAGAATTGAAGATGATGTTTTCATTTTTATTACATATCACAAAGAAGAAAGTCAGGATGAAAAAAACTATGTAGATGGAAAACCTGATTATGCGGATGCTTTTGAGGATGATCTGATTTTTAAGTGGGACTCTCAGATTGGGAAAGGCTTGGATAGTTCATATATGAAAGATGTACTTGAAGCTGAAAGAAAGCACTTGCTTGTGAAAAAGTCAGATGCGGAAACAAGCTTTTATTACATGGGACAATTCACTGTGGTGGAAGCCAGAAATGCCCGGAAAGAAGATAATCGCGGACGTATGCAGCCGATCACGAAAGTAACGATGAAAATGCATCATCCAGTGAGAGAAGATTTATTACGGTATTTACAGTCAAATATTACAGCATAAATGATTTGAGGTACGAAACAAATGAAGACAATAAAAGTAGTTGCAGCAGTGATCTGCGACAATATGAAAGAAAAGAATAAAATTTTTGCAACGGCTCGTGGTTACGGTGAGCTGAAAGGCGGCTGGGAGTTTCCTGGAGGAAAAATCGAAGCAGGTGAAACACCTCAGGAAGCATTAAAGCGAGAAATCATGGAAGAGCTGGATACAGAAATTAAAGTAGGGGATTTAATTGACACTATAGAGTATGACTATCCTACCTTTCACCTTTCCATGGATTGCTTCTGGGCAGAGGTTACAGCCGGTCACCTGGAACTAAAAGAAGCGGAAGCTGCAAAATGGCTTACAAAGGATCAACTGGACAGCGTTGCCTGGCTACCAGCAGATGTCACTTTGATAGAGAAAATTCGAAGGAACATGGAGAACTGATTTCTAATATTATTTTCAGAGGAATTGCTATGATATACACAGTAAAACGAATTGATGAAGACCTGGACTTCGGTTGTGAAGAGCGACCGAAAGGCATGCCAGTCATGGCAATAGTGACGCTTACGAATTCTTCAGGAGAAGAAATAAGGATAAAAGCAGAGGATGCCATGCTTTATGAATGTAACATCAATGAAGGGGACAAGGTTTGCCTTGATGTGAATAATAAGTTGGAAAAAGTGGCACTTACGAATTGATGGGAGTGCCGTTAAATGTTATTGATTATCGTTGTTTTTGGAAAGCTGTTTCTGCAATGCAGAAGGCTGAATATCAGGTTAATTCCACAATCATTGAAAGATATTCGGCCGGAACAGAGACAAAGCCTCAGATTAATCAGGATGCCGTTCGTATCATGAAAGAGATTTATGGAATTGATATGGAAGCAAATGGTCAGTATAGTAAGCTGATTACTGATATCCCAGATGTTGATATCGCAATATCAATGGGCTGTAATGTGGGATGTCCTTTTATTGGAAGGGCATTTGATGATAACTGGGGATTTGATGATCCAACGGGGAAATCAGACGATGATTTCAAGGCTGTGATACAGTGGATTGAGGAGAATATCTTTGAGTTAAAGAAAAGGTTGAGCGAGAACAAATAGAATATCTGCAGAATAAAATGGCAGCTTATCAGCTTTATGACACAGGACTTACTGTGACAAAGGAAGATGAGCTGCTTTCTTTATTTATCTGCAAGTATTCCAGTAGGATTCCTGTTTTGGGACGAATGTCCGGAAGGTGGATAACCACTTCCTGTCCTTGCTATTCTCTATCTTCAGCTGTTAAATACAAAAATGATCTAGGAAGTTTAGCCTTTTGGTTGCCGGGATTTTTGTACAGCCATTTGGTGTAAACTGTTAACATTAGAAAAAGAAATCAAGGGGGAACTGGCAGATGAAAGGTTATAACACAAGCAAAACCAGGAATTCAGGCAATTGCCACCACGGGTGAAGACCGTCCACCGATTCCAAATACAGATAAAAGCAGTTGCTATCAGCGAGATTATGAGTATGTCAGGCTGGGAACCCTCTCTCTGCTTGCAGCGATTGATTTGCTCTCAGGAGAAGCAGTTCCATTAGTAAGTGAAACTCATAAAAGTTCTGACTTTGTGACCTTTCTAAAGAAACTTGATGAAAAATATCCAAAGGGCGATATCATTCGGATTATTCTGGATAATCACTTTGCACATATATCAAAAGAAACCCAGGAA
>OOCA01000594.1_pt1 | contig 21446 bp, 22 predicted proteins | sample 1671591 | NCBI WGS metagenome assembly OOCA01 (sample SAMN06348172, study PRJEB24527) | human gut metagenome | biome: human gut; feature: ankylosing spondylitis patient; material: feces | host: Homo sapiens | place: China | collected 2015-10 | reverse complement strand
GGCTTCCGTAATTTTGATGATACAGAAGTCATATTCCAGAAAAAAACACTTATTATCGGAGCAAATGATGTGGGAAAGTCTAATCTCCTATACGCTCTAAGAATTTTATTTGACAAAACAATTAGTGAACATGATTTAGAATTGACAGAAAGCGACTATAATGCTTATTCTGGTACAGATACTATTGAAATAACAGCATATCTATGCGAAGTAACAGAAGATTGCTTGTTAAGTACATTTGGAAGTGCCGTCAAAGATGGAAAAGTGGTTATAAGATATACGAATCAAAAAAATGGTACATATAAAATTTTGACGGGGTATGATGTCTCTACATTGTCTGAACTTCAAACAAGACAATATATTAAGAGATTAAACATGCAATATGTTGACACAAATCGCAATCTTTTTTCTTTTTTGAGCCGTGAGAAAATCAAGATACTTCAGATTGCAAAGGAAAAGCTTTCCGAAGAAGCAACGGCGTCAGACAGTCAAAAAATTAATGAGATTCAAAATAGTTTGGATAAAATCAATGAGAGTATAAGTTCGTTACAATACATTTCTACATCACTTGCACAGGTAAATCGTGAATTAGGGGAACTGTCTGTTCATAATGAAGATCAAGCAGTCCGATTTGTTGCGGGAGAAAGTAAAGCTGATAAAATGCTTGATAACTTGGTTCTCGCATATTCCACAGGAGATACTCCGTTATCGATAGGTGGAGATGGACGCAATAATCAAATATTCCTCGCGACATGGATAGCAAAACAACATTTGCAAAACAACATTGACCATGTTACTTTTTATGCGATTGAAGAACCTGAAGCACACCTTCATCCACATCAGCAACGAAAATTATCGGCGTATATTCAGAATAGTTTTGACGAGCAAATTTTAATAACAACACATTCTCCCCATATTGCATCTAAATTTGAGCCTGCAAGTATTGTGAGATTATATTCAGAAAATAAGTACTCGTTTGCTTCTTGTGGTGGTTGCAGTGAATTACTAAAAAGTGTATTTGATGATTTTGGATATAGGCTGAACGCTTTGTCAGCGGAAACATTTTTCTCAGATGGAGTCTTTCTTGTTGAGGGAACTTCGGAGGTGTTGTTTTACACAGCACTGGCAAGAGAGCTGAAACTTGATTTGGACAGGCATAATATATCAATTCTTTCGGTTGAGGGAGTAGGATTTAAACCTTATGTGGCTATTTGCAATGCGCTAAATATTTCGTGGGTTCTGAGAACTGATAACGACATATTTTCAAAAACAAGTGTTACTCCGGTAAAAAAATATTATGCTGGAATATCACGAGGAATTGGGATTGTTAAAGATATTGGTGATAATAAAACTGGATTGATTGAATATTGGAATCAGCATAGCAAAGAAAATGAATGGCCAAAAGATGCTGAAATTCCCGAAGAGGCTAAAAAGTTGAATGAATATATTAGGACAAATATCAAAGATTTAGGAATCTTTTTATCTGATGTGGATCTCGAAAATGATCTTGCCAGTAGTGAATTAAAAGATACGCTGATGAACCACTATGGAAAAAGGGATCATGATGATCTCGTAAACGCAATGCAAAAGAAAAAAGCAGAAAATATGATGGAATTCTTGACTAAAAACCATAAAGAACTTTCTTGTCTTGAAGAGAGCAAAATTGTAGAGCCTCTGACAAGCTTGATTCGTATTACAACGGAAAGGACAAGACCGGACAATGGTGAAAGAACCAACTGAAGAACAAAGTAAGATACTTCAACAGAAGGGCAATATTGTGATTACTGCTAAGCCGGGATCTGGAAAGACATATACAATAGTCGAAAAGATTGCCAGAGTGATTCCAGATTTGCCAGAATATAAAGGAGTAATTGCAATTTCATTTACTAATAAGGCAAGTGATGAACTAAAAAGAAGGTGTAAGCAAAGGTGTGCAGATACGAAGCAATCTTTTTTTGGCACTATTGACAAGTTTTATATTTCACAAATTATTATTCCTTTTTCAAGCCATGTTACGGGGAATATTACAGAATATGAGATTGTTGATAACATAGATGAGAGTAGCAAGTATGCACTGTTATTAGAAGAGCCTTTTTCCTCAAAGAAAGAGAGCATTCTGGTTGAAGGGTTACAAGAAGGTAAAATCTTTCTAAAATATACTGGTGAAACTGCATTGTACATATTAGAGAATGTGCCAGGTGCGATGCAATATATCAAGGCTAGATATTCTCATATTATTATCGACGAGTACCAAGATTGCGGTGAGATACAAGATAAGGTCTTTATAAAGCTTGTTGAGAGTGGATTAACAGGAATTGCTGTGGGAGATATAAATCAAGCAATATATGGTTTTACAAAACGATTCCCAAAATATCTGATTGCTCTGATGAAAAGAGATGACTTTGCTCGCTTTGAACTTAGTAAAAATCATAGATGTCATCCGAGTATATCGGAATACTCACTGTGTCTTTTTGGTGCATCAAAAACAGTGCCTAGAGAGAAAAGGGTTTTTAAAGTCGATATTTCAGGAGATGAGAGAAGCATTGCTGCGGCAATAGATAAATACCTTAACCAAATAAAAGATAAATATGGAATAGTGAGAAATAATCAGGTCGCAATTCTTTGTAGAAGTAATAGTACAGCTTTTAAGGTTGGAGAAAACCTAAGTACACCATATAAAATATTTGAGGAAACAGTGCTAGATAGAGATAACTCTGAATGGGGAAGATTCTTTCGAGATTTAATTTCGGCACGTTTTGATGAGTCGGTTTTTGCTGTCGATTACGCGGAACAACTTTTTTCTGAAGAACTGGAACCTCAAAAATATAGAAAAGCACTCGCGCTGTGCCAAAGTATATTTTCGAATTCGTTCGATGATTTTTGCAATGCAGAGGATAAGATAAAAGAACTTGCGGGACTGGTGTACGCACAAAAGGAAACAAAAGTAGCTTTGAATAATCTTCATTCAGTGATAAGTGATCCGCATCAGTTGAAAAATTACGTTCCGGCACGTGAAAACGAACTTAATATTATGACATTGCACAAATCAAAAGGATTGGAATTTAATATTGTTTTTCATATGGATATGTATAAATGGATAATTCCTAACGAGTTTGGCGATGAGTCGTCGGTTCAACAAGATTTGAATTTGCATTATGTAGGACTGACAAGAGCAAAAGACGCCTGCTATATTATGAATGGCACCGCGCGTTTTAGAAATAAGAAAAATGATTATATTTTTGCAGAGCCATCTTTATTTCTTAGTAAACCAGGACTTGCGGAAAGAAGAAAGGATGTCCGGTGGGAAATGTGATATTATGAACAAAACTGTATGAAGGCTATGCTATAAGTATGACGTATAATTTACATGATGGGGAAGAAAACAACGACCTCATAGTTGAGAGGATTCGTAAATCTTCTCGGCTATGAGGGCGTTTCATTCTGTAGGAATGTGAGAGTTATAGGCTGAGGGTTTCTACCCATGCAGACAAATCTGCCTTGCTGGAATAGGAGTTGAACACCTTACCATGCAGTAACTTTGCACCAGTGCAGCTCGGCGCAAGTTTTTCATTGGTTTTGCCCATGCCGCTGCCGCCGGAGGTGGCAAAGGGGATGATGGTCTTACCTTTTAAGTTGTAGGTTTCCAGAAATGTATTGATGATGGTGGGAGCAACATACCACCAGATAGGAAAGCCGACAAAGATGGTGTCATACTCGTCCATGTTATCACGTTTGGCGGCGATGGCAGGGCGAGAGTTCGGATTGCTCATTTCGATGGTGCTGCGGGATTTCTTGTCCATCCAGTTCAGATCGGCCTTGGTATAAGGAACTTCTGGCTGAATCTCAAAAATGTCTGCACCGATGGCATCTGCCAGATTTTCAGCAACTTTTGCGGTGACACCGCTGGCAGAAAAGTAAGCGACAAGTCTTTTACTCATGATAATGCACTCCCCCTTGACAATTTTGTATAAGATAAGTATAGCACGACAGGAAAGTAGCATCAAGCGGTTGCCCATGATATAACATCAATAGAAATGTAATAACATGAACAATTTCAAAGAGTGGAATTTTCAAGCTGTGATGCGCTTTTTCTGCTAGTCTTAACTCTAATTTTGTATCTTAACTTAAAAAGAGTTATAATGCAGAAGAAAAGTTAAGATGATCGAGAATAGCCGATGGATTCTGATTGTGGAACGGGCAGCGTTGTCCATAATATAACATCAACGACAATGTTATATTATGGACAACTGTTCGTAAAAATTTAAGGATTTTGAGGGAGTTGCACAGCTTGATATGAGAAGCGATTTATGGTAAGATGAAAGTACAGTAAGAGTTTATACGCTCTTGTTGAATCTACTGCGAGGAAGTGAATGCCGATGGAAAAGCAGAACACGGTAGAAAATCAGCTGGCCCACACGATAACTCAGACGGAGTTTGATTCGGACTATGATAAGACTGCTAAAAAGCTGCTGGCGAACAAGCAGATCCTGGCGCAGATTATGAAGGGCTGCGTAGATGAATACAGTGAATGTTCCGTAGATGAAATTGCTGAAAAGTATATCGAGGGAACTCCAGAGGTTGGCACGGTTGGTGTTCACGTTGATGATACAAATAGACCTCCGAAGGCTCCCGAAATAATAACTGGAAGCAATAATGAGGATTCTACGCTGACTGAGGGAACGGTGCGTTATGATGTTCGCTTTGATGCGATTGCTCCGGCCACAGCGAATGATGCAGCACAGCAGGATGTGATTCGCCTGATTATCAACGTGGAAGCGCAGACTGCTTTTAATCCGGGATACCCACTGACAAAACGTGCAATCTATTATTGCAGCAGAATGATCTCCGCACAGCACGGGCCGATATTCAAAAAGTCTGAGTATGGAAAAATCCGAAAAGTGTATTCTATATGGGTTTGTACAAAACCGTCCGATGAATTTCAGAATACGCTTACGCGGTATTCGATTCGGCCAGAACAGTTGATTGGAAATGCTACTGAGAAATCAGAAAATTATGATCTGATGAGTGTGGTAACGATTTGTCTGGGAAAACCCGATGCAGAAAACTATACAGGTATTTTGAAGTTTCTGGATGTGCTACTTTCTTCGTCAAGAGCAGCTACGGAGAAAAAGAAAATTCTCGAAGAAGAGTTTGGCGTTGCAATGAGCGAAGAACTGGAAAGAGAGGTGCTTATTATGTGCAATCTTAGTCAAGGTGTCAAGGCCGAAGGCAGAGAAGAAGGCATCGGCATCGGCAGAGAAGAAGGCATTGGCATCGGTGAGATGCGAATGCTGATTAAGCAGGTGAGAAAAGGCCGCGTGACGGTTGAAGAAGCTGCTGAAGATGCGGAAATGACGGTCGAAGAATTTAAGAAAGTAATGGAAAACACCCCGTTGCAGGCCGTATAAAGCAAAAATCATATAGAGTGTAGATAAGCCCTACAAGGCTCAAATTGGTTCAAAAACCGATTGAAAGCCTTGTGGGGCTTATTTTTTTGCGCTTTTTCAAATTTATTTGTGAAAAAAGTTGTCCAAGACTTGACATCGGGCGGCAAAGAGTGAATACCGGAATTTGTGGATCGACGCTGCGACTCCGCTGGTAGGCGAGGACAATGCGGAATCGGCTACGGATATGCTGCTGGGAATGTGCATGGCAGAGCCGTATGGCGAGGAGGCTGTTGAAAAATATGCAGCAGATCCGGACAGCACGGCGTTCAACTGCTATTTTCTGGGCGGCGTGGAAAAATTCGTGATGAATGGCGACACCATCACCGGTCTGGATGCGCAAGGACAGGAAGTGTTTGCACACACTTACCAGAAACTGGATGTGGACAATGAAAACAGCTTCCTCTTCTACCAGAGCGAGGATGCGGATTCCGGGGAGTTTACCTACTTTGCCTTTGCGCCCGATACGATGGAAACGACGTATCATCTGGAATTCCGCTATGCAGAGGATCTCGACGACCTGCAGAGCTGGTATGAAGGAAATTATGCTTATTGGAATGCTGCCGCCATCGCAGAGGACTATGATCAGGCAACTATGGAAAATGTCATTGAACTTTTCGTCACGGAAAATTTGTCTGAGGCAGAATAAGCGGCACATGTGCACCCGATCATGTCAGGCAGTTGCGCATGGCAATATTACGGTAAGGATGTGATTTGATTGAAAAAACGATCGGACTTTTCCCGGCTGATGGGCTACGCCGGAAACTACCGATATTTCACCTACGCTTCGTGGGTGCTGTCTGCGGCTAGTGCGCTGGTGGCGCTGGTGCCCTTTGTGTACATCTGGAAGATCCTGCGGGATGTGCTGAACGCAGCGCCAAACTATGCGCAGGCGGTGAACATCCCCCATTACGGCTGGATGGCAGTGTTGTTTGCAGTGCTGTCTTACCTTATTTACATTGCAGCGCTGATGTGCTCCCACCTGTCGGCGTTCCGGGTGGCGACCAATCTGCGGCTGGCGGTGTCGGAGCATTTGGCGGTGCTGCCGCTGGGCTTTGCCGAAACTTTTGGCAGTGGTAAGCTGCGCAAGATCATCCATGAGAGCACCGGAGCCGCCGAGACCTATGTTTAACAGAAAGAGCAGCTATGCGCTGAACAAGAAAGACCCCAACGCTATCGTTTACATGGATGCCAACGAAGCCATCATCCGCCTGACCCGCGAGGACTTTGCCCGCGAGGAAGAATTTCTGAAATGGAAGTCCCTGTCGGATGCAGACTACGAACACTATCTTATGGGCGAGATTGACCTGAACACCTACAAGGCGGAAAAGGCCGCGTGTAACGAGCTGCTGCTGAAAACAAAAAACGCCTATGCCGCAGTATTGGCACAGGCGAAACAGAAGCAGGACGAACAGGCACGGCAGGACAGCCGCAAGGAAGCGTCCAAGGCGATTTTCGATGCGGACACGCTGACCACCGAGCTGGCCGAGCTGTTGATCGACCGGGTGCTGGTATATCCCGATAAGCGCATCGAGATCGCATACAAAATCCAGGACATTTTTGATTGAGGTGGCAGTCATGAAAATCGCTTTCTATTGCAGAGTGGACGGACAGGGCTTTGGCTTTGTCCTCCCCGATGAAGCTGACAAGCTCCGCGAGTTTTTCGCCGAGCATCAGGATACTGCCTTGTCGTAGGCCGCAGCCGAAACTTCATCGATCAACGCTTCCATGTCGTTGACCTTGAGGGTCAGCTTGTCCAGCTTGTTCTGCTGGGCGGCAAGCTGCTTCTTTTGCTTGGCAAGGATGAAATCCTGCTTTTCCAAATATTTGCGGTTGCCATACTCCGCTTCTTCCTCCAATTCCAGACCATGCCGTTTTGCAATCTCGAACAGCATCTTCCGGCAGGCGGCATCAAAGGTGATTTTGCGGTTGTTGCGGCGGCTGAGGGGCTTGTCCGGGTCGGGCAGGTTGAAGCCCAACACTTCCAATGCCTTTTCCTGCTGGGGAGCCACCTCACCGTACTTGTTCTCGCAGTCGAACACATGACGCTCATGGATATGGGGTGTGCTCTCATCCAGATGCAGTGCCCAGTCCAGCACATGAACGTGGTCGCCATACTTGGCCTTGAACTCCTCGATGAACTCTGTGACGACGCTCAGCAAGTCCTCTGCCGAAGCGTGTTCATCCAGCGTTCCAAGTTGGTAGATGGTCTCCTCCGGGCAGGTCTTGCGGCTGGACAGCAGGTCGGGAATGGAGCGGTTGCGCTCTGTGTGCCGAATCTTGGCGTTGCGCTCGTTCTGACCTTCGATAAAGGTCGTGTACCGGCTCTCGTAGAACTGCCGTTCCACATCTGAGAAGGTCGCCCCCAGATCGTCCGGGTCTTGTGGGTCGAGAGCCGAACGGAAACCGTGGAAGCAGTCCCAATAGATGTTGCCCTTGGCTCGTTCCGGGTCGATGTGCTCACTGTTGGCAAGGTTGAAACTGCGGTCATTGTGCCTGGGGTTATAGGTGCCGTGGGTTCCGGCTCGTCCGTTGTGTCGTGTCAGTTTCAGATAGACATCCCTCCGTTTCATCAGTTTGGCGTGGGAGAACGCAGCAGCGGAGCTGCTGGATCTGCCGCCATTTTGCGCCAGATAATACCCAGTAGGATATGACGCACAGCATCATATCACTGGGGCAAAGAGCTGCGCTCTCTGCACTCTTGCTCCGGGCAAGCTGCCCTGAAGGACAGCTCGTCCGGTTTTTCAAAGGGTCATTTTGACCCTCTGATTTTGGCAAACTGTCAATCTGACACTTTGCCAACACCCCCTATAAAGGAGAACTTGGGCGTTTTGCTGCGTACGTGCGTACGCAGCAGGCGGTTTTCTCTGTACGCACGTACGCAGCGAAAGACCGAAAACGCACCATATAGAGCAGGTCGGACAGGAACCGCAGCCAGTGGACAGGCTGAGCGGCTTTCGGGTCATACTCGACAGGCAGGCGATTGCGGACGATTTCCGGCTTGCCCTCCTGAAAGGTACCGTCCAGATATAGGGTGCCGTTTGCCAGCGCAATGCGGTCGGTGACGGGCGGGAAGTCCTCCATCTGTGCCGCCAGCTTCAGTACATCAACCACATTGCTGACCCGTTTTGCGATATTTGCGCCGATATGGTCTCGCAGCATATCGAAAATTTCACAGCGCAGGTTCATGGTGTCTGTGACCCTGCCTTCCGGGGTGAAAAATGCGCCATTCACATAGAGGCGCTGGTGGGTACTGAGAAAATCGTCACAGAAAATCGATTCGTTGAAGAAGCCTTTCTTGATCCATGCAGGGGTAAAGTTGTTTCCCATAGGCACACGTCCTTTCTTCGGTGCTGCTGCTTTTCCATGTGGCCAATTTGACCACATGGATTTTGTCTGCCGCAACAGGTGGATAAACGTCCTTTGGGTTACGGCAAATCAATGTGGACAATTTGTCTACATTGATTTCTCCTGCCGCAACGAGTAGATAAACGTCCGTTTCACCTCATGTGCTCATTTTGACCACATGAGGTGAATTGCCGTTCTCTCTGCATGGCTTTCCTGCTCCCCTCCGGCGGCGTTTTCCGGCTCTCCTTCTCAGGGTCATCGCCGGGTATCCCATACAGACGGTCATGCGGTTTTCAAGGTCCAACGGGCAAAACGGCAATAAAAAAGCCGTCACAAAACAAACCAGCCCTGCCTTCGCTTTTTCTGGAAGGTCATGCTAGTCGGTTATGTAACGGCTGAAAGCCAAGATGTTCAGCCCCGCAGGGTCTGAACGAATATGTAAAAATATGTTATATTCAATTGTTGGAATAGACTACCACAAAAATCGAGCCGTGTCAACAAAAAGTTTTGAGAATACGTCACTTTCGGCAGTGTGCAAGAAAAAGCAATGAAAACTTTGGCAAAAAGAGAGAGGGCTGGACGGTGCCAGCCCTCTTGACAAGGCAATGAGGCACATCAATATGGGCTTGCAAAATTTATTAAGGGAATGCGGTGATAGTAGGACTTATACAAATTAAAACACCGTTCGGTTCTGGTGAAGGAGAACCAGAACCGAACGGTGCAAATGGAAGAAGGAGAAAAGCGTAGAAAATCAGACGATGCAATCTGGGAGCAACGCATGGAGCTGTGTCAGCAGTTCTTCGCAAGAATCGGAATAAATCACAAGGGTAAGCGGATTGCTCAGGTCGAGACTGTAAATGCCAAGCAGGGATTTGGCATCAATGGTATATCGCCCGGAGACTAAGTCCATCTCATAGGGATATTTGGACAGCAAATCTACAAATTCCTTGACCTGATCGACCTGCCGCATTCTGATCTGTAATTTTGTCATAGGGTATCCTTTCTTTTACAGCAGTGGGATAGAGGCAATGCAGTTCTGAATTTCCACCATGGAGGGCATTGCAGGGATTGCGCCGCCCTTTGTCGTGGTCAGACTGCCCGCTGCATTGCCGAAGCGGACGATTTCTTCAAGCTCAAATGCAGGGAGGGTACGCAAATCCTCAGCATCTTTTCCTCGCAGCTGGTAGTGAATTGCGCCCATGAAAGCGTCGCCAGCACCAGTCGTGTCCACGGTAGGCACATCATAGGTGGGAAGATGCCCTGCTCCCACAGCGTTCCGGTAATAAGCACCCTTTGCACCCAGCGATACCAGCACAAGAGATGGCCCCATTTCGAGCAGGGCTTGTGAGCCGCGGGCAAGGTCGCTTTTGTTTGTGATAAGCTGCATTTCTTCCTCGGAAACTTTCAGAAGATCCGCCAGCTTGACACCTTCCTGCATCTGGACAACGGCATCTGCCGGGTGCTCCCACAGAAGCGGACGGTAATTGGGGTCAAAGCTGACCAGCTTGCCCTGCTGCCGTGCATACCGCGCAGCTTCCAACGTGGCGGTGCGGCTCGGGTCGGCGGTCAGAGAGACAGAGCCGAAATGGAAGATGGCAGCATCGTCGATCAGATTCCTGTTGACTTCTGCCGAAGTCAGCATCACATCGGCACCGGGGTTCCGGTAAAAGGTAAAGGAGCGGTCTCCCTTGCTGTCAAGCTGAACGAAGGCAAGGGTCGTGGGAATCTTTTCGTCGATCACCAGACCGGACACATCAATGCCGCTTTCCACAAGGGTCTGGCGGAGAAAATCGCCGAATCCGTCTTTGCCGACTTTTCCGATGAATGCTGTTTTGCCGCCCAGACGGGCATTCATGGCAAGGACATTGGCGGGTGCACCGCCGGGATTCCGGGCAAACAATTCGATGCCCTGTGCATTGGTTCCGTTCGGGGTAAAGTCGATCAGGCTTTCTCCCAAAGCTACAACATCAAACATGGTATCACCTCAACCTGCTTTTTTAGCGTTCAGTTCGGACATAATCTGGTTATACGAACGCTTACTGATTCGGTAGAAGAACAGGACAATCGCTGTTACCAGCCACAGCGCACCGGGAAGCAGCGAGAATGCATAGTGCATCGCATTCTGCACGGCAGCATTCTGCACCTGATTGGGGGCAAAACTCAATGCACTCAGCACACCAGCCAGCGCAGAGGTGCCAATCGCCATGCCCAGCTTGTTCCCCAGTGAAACGAATGCGTACTGGAAACCATCGTTGCGGACACCGGTTTTCCACTCGCCATACTCCACGCAGTCGGGAACGATGGCGTAGATGGCGGTATTGAATCCGCAGAAGAAGAACTGGGACAGTGCAGCGAATGTATAGAACGGAATGGGAGAAGAAACTGCACTGAAGAAATAGAGCGCAATCAGGGAAACGCCGGTTCCGGCAGCGAAAAGGGAAGCAGTGTGCCCTTTGTTGCCTAGCTTTTCAAACACGAAGGGGAATGCCGCAGCACCCAGAATGGAGGGAACGATCAGGATCATCGAGTAGATGGTAAACAGATTCTCGTTGCCTTCCACATATTTGAAGTAATAGAGCAGGTCGGCATTGCGGCCATACAGCGTCACACCGAACAGGAACTGACCCGCCAGTGCAATCAGGTAGGGCTTGTTCTGAAGCGCTGCATCCAACTGCTTTTTCAGTGAGACTTTTTCCCGCTCCGGGGGCTGGACGACCTCTTTGGTTTTGGCGAAACAGAACCAGTGACAGAGGGTGAAGATACCGCCGTAAAGGACGGTCACCAGAAGATATCCCCGTGCTGCATTATCACCGCCAAAAGCAGAGATCAAAGGCAGGGTGATGATGTTGATGATATTGATGGCGATCATGGCACAGACGGAGCGGGAGGTGTTGATTTTCGCACGCTCCTCGATGTTCTGGGTCAGGGTGCCGCAGAGCGTACCATAAGGGATGTTCACGCAAGTATAGCCCAGAACCAGTACACAGTAAGTAATGTACATATACAGGCTCTTGGCACTGTCTGACCATGCGGGGTGCGCCCAGAACGTCAGCACGAGCACCACAGCAGTTGCCGGTGCGCCGAACAGCAGCCATGGACGGTAGCGTCCCCAGCGGGAACGGGTGCGGTCGCTCAGCGAACCGATCACGGGGTCATTGATGGCATCCCAGAAGCGGGAGACCAGCATCAGGAGGGACACTGCCGCCATGCTGATGCCGCAGACATCGGTGTAAAAAATCATCAAGAAGTTGCCAACGAACATCCAGCTGAAGTTGCAGCCCACATCGCCCATGCCGTAAGCGATTTTACTGATCAGAGGGACTTTGATGTTCGTATCCTGCTGTTTCGGCTCTGCTGTGTAACTCATACGGCGCGCTCCTTTCTCCTCTTGACGCGATGCTTATAATTTCTGGCAGAACTCTATTCTCTCTTTATTCGGGCCTTCGACCATGAAAAAGCGCACACCGTTTTCCCAGAACGGCAGTGACTGGATGCTGGAATGCAGCAGGTGCATCCCTGCCTCTTTTGCTGCAGCAAAGGCGGCTTCGATATCGGTCGTTGCCAGAGCTACATGGTCGATTGCTCCGGCCTTTTCCGCCGCACGATGGTTTTCATAGGTTTCGATCATCAGATCGCCAAGCTGAAGAAACGCAACGCGCTCCCCGGCGGCTTTGTTTACCGTTTCCAGCGCAGAAACAAACCCCAGCTTCTTGTAAAATGCAATGGTCTTGTCGAGATCATTTGTCGGGATGCCAATGTGCGCCACACCGGTCAGAACCTGCGGAAAACTCATACCTTCGTTGCCTCCGCAATCTTCACCACTGCTTTGACGATGTTGGCCTTGTCCGAAATGCTCTTGTCCATGGCATTCTGGATGTCGTCAAAGTCAAAGATGTTGGTCACAATGCCCTTCAGGTTGATTTTGCCGGAAGCAACGGCATCGATCGCCATGGGGTAAATGTGGCGATAACGGAACACGGTCTTGAAGGTCAGTTCCTTGTCCAGTGCAAGGCTCATAGGCAGGGTCATCTCGCCGGATTTGGAGTAACCAACCAGAACGATGTTTGCACCCTTCTGCGCCATCTCAATGGCCTGGCGGGTAGTGATTTCTGTACCAGCAGTCTCGATAACGAGGTCGCAGCCCAGACCATCGGTCAGGTCGAGAATCGTTTGGACGGCATCCTTTTCGCGGCTGTTGATCACACCGTCTGCACCCAGTTCAAGAGCCTTATCCAGACGCTTCTGCATGATATCCACAACGTAAACACGGGAAACACCCTCGGCTTTCAGCGCCATCATGGAGACCAGACCAATGCAGCCTGCACCCATGACCACCGCAGTCTGACCGGCATGAGCACCGCCCTGATTGGCTGCGTGGAAACCAACAGCCAGAGGCTCGATCAGCGCACCTTCCATGGTGCTTACGTTGTCCGGCAGCTTGAAGCAGAGGTTTGCTTCATGGGCCACATACTCCTGAAAAACACCGTCTACCGGCGGAGTAGCGAAGAACACGACATCCGGGCAGAGGTTGTATTTGCCCTCACGGCAGAACTTGCAGTGACCGCAGGTCTTGCCCGGCTCCAGCGCAACGCGGTCGCCGACTTTCAGATGCTTGACAGCACTGCCAACTTCCACGACTGTGCCGCCCGGCTCGTGGCCCAGCACGAACGGCGGCTTGACTACATAATTGCCGATCGCACCCGTTTCATAGTAGTGCATATCGCTGCCGCAGATGCCAACGTATTCCAGCTTGACCAGAACTTCGTCCTCTTTGGGTGTGGGGATCGGGCGGGTGGTGTAGCCCATCTTGCCGATGCCGTTCATGACTGCAACTTTCATTGTGCCTTTCATAAGATGACCTCCGTTTTTGTTTGTTTATTAACTTTTATAAAGTGTTTATGAATGTGACTACAAATTAGCACACCGCACAACCAAAGTCAAGCCCTTTTTCGCGGATTCGGAGAACTGCACAAGGAAAAAGCGGCGGAATTGTGCAAAAAATCGAGGACGGCAGGTGCCGTCCTCGATGGGAAGGTTTATAGGTTCTGAATGAAGGCTTCGATATGGAGCAGAGCGGCTCCCAGCGCAGAGGCTTCCAGCTTATAGCGGCTGAACTTCAGGTAGGAACTGTCCGGCTCAAACGTATTACGCTCGACCAGCATTTCCCGGAGCGGTTCGCCAAACTCTGCCAGAAATCCGCCAACGTAGCCGCCAACAATTACATCACAGTCGAAGGTCATGCGCAGATTATTGACTGCTACAGCAAGGTAAGAAAGGTATTCATTCCATGCCGTTTGCAAAGCTGCATCGCCAGAGCGCAACCCATCAAAGAATAGTGCAAGATTTCCGTCAGTCAGTCGGGAGAGGACTTTTGCAGAGCAATAGGCATCCAGACAGCCCTTTTTTCCGCAGTAGCAGGGGCGGCCATCGGGAACGAGCGTGTTGTGCCCGAACTCTCCGGCACGAAGATGGTCGCCGCCATAGAGCGCTCCACCGGTCAGAATCGCACCACCGACACTGTTGCTCAGAGAAAGGTAGACAAGGCTGCGGGGAGATTCGAGGTCGCGCACTTCAGCAAGTCCGGCAGCGTTCGCGTCATTGATGAACCGGCAGGAGAACGGGATGTAACGGCTGAATTCTTCGGTAGGAACATTCCGCAGACCCAAGGCATGAGAGTAAACCAATGTCTGCCCCTCTTTGTCCAGAATACCGGGCAGCGAAATGCCGACACCCAGAATTTTTTCCACCGGGTAGCCCTCTTTTTCGATCAGCCCCTGCACGATTCCGGCAAGCATTTCCGCATAGGTGTCCGACCGCTCATAAAGACGCTTTTTACGCTCATAGTGGAGAAGGTTACCGGACAGATCGACCAGAACTGCTCCGACATGATTCTGGGTGATCTCCAGTCCGACCGCAAGTCTGGCATTCCGCACGGGAGCAAATGCTCTCGCCTTGCGCCCGCCGGTAGATTCAAAGGTGCCGACCTCCTGCACCAGTCCCATCGCCATCAGTTCTTTGACATTCTGCAATACGGTCGGCCAGCTGTTGTTGACTTTTGCCGCAAGCTCCGGCTGCGAGATTCGGTCGCAGGAAAAAATGCTGCGAATCGTTCGGATGCGGTTGATTTTTTTAACATCACGGTTATTTGCGCCGCTGCCGGTCATGGGCTCACTCACCTCCAAGAGCAGATTCAACATTTGAAAGAAAATTTATAAAGCTCTTTCTTATTATAGAGAATCTGGAGAGATTCTGCAAGGGAAACATTTACAAAAAAGCGTTAGCCGAAAAGAGCGAGTTGCTTATGGATAAGAAGCGATGCTACCAGCTTATGGCAAACCATAGGTCGGTGGGCACTGTGTTCTTTATAGGGACTTAATCTTCCAGCCTGCCGTGGTCGCATCCCAGCGAGAGATAGTGCTCCATCTCTCCTCCCAGCACAAGCTGTGCATACTCCAAAGGCTTATGGTAGAGCAGCCAGTCAAGTTCTGCCCGCTGTGCCGGGGTGTTGCCGTACTTGTCCTCGATGGCGACGCAGTCGATGGCAACGGCAGAGCCATCAGCGAACCGGGCTTCCACCCGGTTGGTGTCCATGTTGTAGCGGCAGGAAAGCAGTTTGTTCATGGGAAAACTCCTTTTATATAAGGTGGTGTCAGTTCGATTGTCCGTATCCCTGCCAAGAATCAAATTGTTGATGTACATTTGATGTGTGGTATAAATTGGTGATATAGAGTGTGCCTTTCGCCGGATGAAACAGACCTGTTTTCACCCCATTGCATAAAAATCCGATACCTGTTTTAAGGTGCTGATTTTGGCTCTGCACATTTTTGCACACTTTTTGCACACCGGAACGGCTGGATAACGGATGCAAGAGGGAACAACAGGTGCAAAGAATGCAGCGGATGCAAAATGTTAATTTACGATAAAACGCTAAAAACGACGAATTTGCGTAATTTCGGAAATTGATGATTGTTGCGCGTTGGTTTCTCTTAGTCAGTGGGCCCAGGGTTCGAGTCCCTGGAGGTGCACCACAACAACAAAATCCGAACTTTTTTCCGATAGGAGAAGGGTTCGGATTTTTTGTGTTCTTCGGAAAACAGAACGAATCCCTTGCTTCCATCGAAAAGCGTCCCAGACTTTATCATAAGAAAGCACGACAGACCACTGCAAGAGTGCCGTAAGGTAGAAAGGACACGAGTATGAAGTACGATGAAAGAACCTGCAAATTCAACATGGACACCGGCTGCGTGGAGCTGCTGCTCCGGGATGGGAGAATGATCTCCATTGACTGCACTGGGGTCGAGGATGGATTGGACGTGACCATGGCGCAGAGAACGGAACTGGACTACCTCATTTTCAACAAATGTTTCCAAATTGTTAAGACGCAAAAAATAAGTAGCGGGGCTCTGCTCATGTAATGGGGCCACCGTTTGCTCCGAACGAAGTTCCTGCCCCTGTTTGTGCAGCGGCGTTGACTGGAAAGCCGGTATCACGTTCGGGCGGCTCATGAAATTTTCAAGGTGCAATCTTCCCCGGAAAAGAAAAATACCGCCCAAGCAGCGCAGCGATGATTTTGTCGGGTGAATCGGCGGCAAAATGAATCGGGTGTGTTGTGGGGCGGTTGATCTTTCAGGGATAATCCACGGAGAGGCCGTGTTCAAAATGAACACGACCGCATCTTGTGGAGAGATTCAGGTTACTCCACAAAATCAGTGGAATTTACAAGAAAAATACCACGGTATGTAGAATGCGTCAAGAGGATTTTGAAAAATTCGTTATGCAAAATCGAAAAAAGTACGACGCATTCAATCTTTCTGCTACCTTTATAGGCTGCGTTTGCGAATTTCCGCAAGTGAGCATGACCAAAATGATTCTCCGTATCAAGCTGCCACTAACAATGTTAAAAGTCATTGCCAACGCCCTGCAAAAGCGGGTGGGCAGCAATTACCGCTTTGTGCTCAGCTTCAACTCAGCGCTCATCCTTCTGGGCGCACTGGGCATCCTGCCCCCGGCTACCAGCGCCATGCTGCATAACCTTTCCACCCTTGGCATCAGCCTGCGCAGCATGACAGATCTGTTGGAGCAGAAGCCTTCCCTGTAAAAATGACAAATCGTCCCAGCCAAAAGGAGGCTGCTGCACAAATGTTGTGCGGCGGCCTCCTTTTTGGTTCAGATAAACCGGCAGAAACCCAGCCAGCAGCCCAGCAGGAAGAAGAGCAGCGCCTTACCCAGCACCGGCAGCCACAGGTGCTTGCACAAGGCTATATCCCACCGGTGGATGTTCTGTTTAGGGCAGGTGCCCACGCAGGCTTCACAGGCGATGCATTCCCCGCTGCGCAGGCTGCTTTCCTCCAGCTTCAGGCACACCGGGCACTGCTGCTTGCAGGCATTGCACCCCGGGATGCAGCCATCGCTCTGCCGGTGCAGCCGCGCAAAGGGCAGCACCGGCAGCAGGGCGAACACCGCTCCCATAGGGCAGAGGAACTGACAAAAGAACCGAGGCTGCACTGCCATGCCCAGCAAAATGAGCACAAACAGCGCAATGCCCACGCCGAAGCCCTCCGGCGGCAGACGCAGAGCTGTCAGGCGGGAAAACACCTCCCACGGGCTTGCGCCGGTCAGCAGCTTTTCCTGCCGGGTCACATACAGCGCCACCAGCCCCGCCAGCAGCAGATATTTGACCTTCTGCCCCCAAAGCACCGCCCGCTCCGGCAGACGGAGTGGCTTTTTGCGGTGGAACAGCTTTTTCTGGATAAGCCCGGACAGTGCCCAGACGGCATCACCCAAGCTGCCAAAGGCGCAGGCGTATCCGCAGAAAAAACGGTCGAACAGCAAAGTGAAGCCGCACAGCCCCAGCAGAGAAAGCGTGAAGCTGTCCGCTGTGAGCACCTCGCCCGCACCGATGTGCAGAAAGATCTGCTTTACCCCGGAAAACCCGGCCACGAACGCGCCCGGCATGGACACAAAGAAGAACAACTGCACCCCGGTGCGCAGCCATATACGGCGCTTTTTGTCCCGCTGACGCTGCTGCGCCACTGTCAAAGGCTTTGCCTGTGTTTTTTCCATCATCCTGCCGCCTTTCCCAGTGCGTCCTCGACTGCACCGATGAGACCTTCTGCCGTGAGGGTAGCGCCGGAAACGGTATCCACCCCGGCAGACTGTACTGACAGCATCTCGTCCAGCAAAGGCAGCGCCTGCTTATAGTAGGGCTTATCCTCGCCGGAGGCATCCAGCACCGCAATATCGGTCATTTTTCCGTTCTGAATGGTCACCGACACCCGGATGACATCGCCAAAACCAAAGGCGCTGCCCTCATAGGTGCCGTCCCGGTAGCCGCTTTGAGTCTGCTCTGCCTGCGCTGCGCTCTGCGCCTGCAAAACGGAAGCGTTGTAGGCTTCCACCTCAGCGATCTCCTGCTTGCGTTGGCTCACCGCTGCTGCCTGGACCAGCGCCACCTGCTGGTATTGCCATAGTACCTCCAGAATCAGCAGCAGGTTCACCGCCCGGAGAAGAAAATTCTTGTATTTCACTCCACTGCTCCTTCCGTTTCAGGTTCGGCTTCGGTCTCTTCCGGCGGCAGTACCGCTTCGGGTGCCAGCAGCACTTCCTCAGAAGATGCCGGTTCCGGTTCAGAGGATGCCGGTGCATCTGCCGGGAAAAGCTGCTGCCATATCTCTTTGAGCCATGCGGGAACGACGCTCTTTTCTTCCGGCTGCACCACCTCCACGGTGGGCGCAGCGACCGGCGTTTCCTCGGATCCTTCTGCTTCAGATGGTGCCGCGGCTTCTGCCGCTTCTTCCGATGCTGCCTGCTCCGGTTCGGCTTCCTCTGCCGGGGCAACCGCCGCCTTTGCCAGTGCCAGCTTGACCGCGTTCAGGATGCCGGTGGAGGAGTAGGTCGCGCCGGAAACGGCATCCACGTTGGGACTCTGCCCTTCCAGAATGGCGGGGATGACTTGTTTTGCCTGAGAGAGATATTCCTCCTCGTCCTCGGCGCTCAGAAGGGTGATATCGGTGATCTTATCCTCTGCCACCGTGACCTGCACCGTGATCTCGCCCTCAAAACCCATAGCTTCGGCAGTGTAGATGCCGTCAAGGTAGGTAGAGGGCGCGGTAAATTCCTCCACCACCAGCGGTGCGGCGGGCTTTGGCTGCGGCGGCAGGGGGTTGTTGACTACCTCGCCGGTCAGGGCGTTCTGCACCGCACCCAGAATGCCCCGGCTGGTATAGGTGGCCTCGGAAACGGCATCCACCTCCCAGCTCTGGGCTTCCACCACGGTGGTCAAAAGCCGCTTGGCGCGCCGCAGAAACTGCTTTGTCTCGTGGGAAGCGTCCAATATCTCGACCTCCGTGATGCTGCCGTTTTCCATGGTGACCTGCACCCGGACGGCACCGCCGTAGCCCCGGGAAGAGCCGACGTAAATTCCATCGGCATAGGGCAGCTTGGGCAGTACTTCTTCCTCCGCTTCGGAGGAAGCGGCTTCTGACGGCTGCTCCACCACAGCCGTCAGTCTTTCCGGCACGGCGGCCAGCACCGGCACGGTGCGGGGCAGGGCAAAAAGCACGGCTGCTGCTGCCGCCACCGCCGGGAGCAGCTGCACCAGCGGCAGCAGCGCATTGCATCGTTTTTTGTTCATTCCATCTTCTCCTGACACGGAAAAGCAAGGCCGCCTGCTTCAAGCGACCTTGCCGTTTTGTACTGTATTTTGCTGGATCAGGCAGCCTTCAGGTTCTGCACAGCATCGGTCAGGTGGGTCACCTGTTCCAGTGCAGCAGCCTTATACAGGGTATCCCGGCTCAGCAGTTCCATGCTTTCGGCGAGCTCAGTCTCCAGATCAGCGTAGCTGGCTGCGGTGTAAGCGGCCTTTGCCTTGCTCTGTGCCGTGGCGACCACAGCCTGCAGGGCGGCGCGGTCTGCATCGCTTGCCAGCTCGTGCTTGGCAAGGTTCTCGGCAGTGGTCTGGAACTTCACCACCGTGTCGGCATAGCCCAGTGCGCGGATAGTGATAGTCCAGTAGCCGGTGCCATCGGTACCCTCCGGCAGCTGGCAGCGGGCGGAATCGCTCAGACCCATCTGGATGCCCATGGACTTGTGCATCCAGTTGTCGGCTGCAAACTTAGTGCCGTAGGAGGCCTTGGCGTGGATATAGGTGCTGTCATCGCCGTAGTAGGTCCACACCACAGACTGCATCCGGGAGCCCAGCTCGCCGTAATTGCCGTTCAGATCCACACGGATGAACTCGCCAAAGCTGCCTACATCGCTGCCGCTGCGCAGGTTCACGGTAAGACCATCAGCAGCCTTCTGGGCGGCTTCTGCCACGCCGGAACCGGTGCCGGTATGTGCGGCAGAGAAAGTGTAGCCATCGCCGCTCTTGGTTGCGTACTTCAGGCCGTTGGTGTTTTCGTCCACCGTAGCCGTCAGGGTATAGGCGGTCAGTTCCTTTTCAGAGTAGCCACCCACCAGCTGACCGCCGTTTTCCACCACGGTGTACTTGGAGCAGAAATCTGCAAGGTCGCTGGTGGCCACGCGCACCGGCACATACTTGGTGCCCAGCACCTCGTAGTGATCCATCTGCACGGTAGAACCGTCGGCCTTGGTAATGGTGCCCCGGTTCCAGCCCACGGAGGTGCCATCGGCCAGATAGATGGTCTTGCCATCGTCCGACCAGTGGGAAACGGTGTAGCTGCTGCCGTCCTTGGCGTAGATCACAGCAGTGCTCTGGAAGCTGCCGCGGTGCAGGCCGTGGTTGACGGTAGCGCGGGAGACTGCATCAAATGCGCCAAGGTCGTGCTCCTCGTGGCTGTCCAGCTGTGCAGAGGCGGCAGCGTTGCCGGCAGCATAGACCTTCTCATTTGCCCAGTACTCATCCCAAGTCAGGGCAGCATAGAGGTAGGTGTACTTTTCGCCCAGCAGAAAATCGAAAAAGCCGTTCTCCTCCTCGGCGGGGGCTGCTGCAAAGGCGGTAGCGGTCAACAGACTGAACGCCATAGCCGCCGACAGCAGCAGGGAAAGAAATTTCTTCAGTTTCATGAAAAATTCTCCTTTCATCGCAATGGCAGAAAATTGCGGTCATATAGTTAGCCTGGTCTAACATTTCATGCAAAGAAAAACCTGCGAGGCGAGGCCCCTCAGATGGTTAGAATTGGCTAATTGACGAAACCTAAAATAGCACTCCTGTAGAGCCTTGTCAAGAAAAAGCGGGGATGTTTATGGAGGCTAATTTTTCGGCAGAAGGTGCCGACATCAGGATGAAGTTTGCTGGTTCCGGCCATGGAGCTGGACTGCGGCTGCGGCGGCGGGGCGAACATCAAAACAGAGAAAAGAAAGGCCGCCTGTTTCAAGCGACCTTGCCGTTTTGTACTGTATTTTGCTGGATCAGGCAGTTTTCCGCAGCCTCACAGTGCCACGCTGACCGGCAGGACATACACACCGTCGGCGGCGTAGAAGGTGATCTGAGTAATCGTCTTGCCGATGATGGATGCAAAGTAAGGATCATCGGCATTGAAGCCCAGTTTGGTGCCATGCCAGATGTTGGTCACATGATGCAGACCGTACTCACTGCCATCGGCGGTGGTCAGAACTACGCCGTAGACCTTGTTGGTCTTGTAGTCCAGATCAAAACCGGAGATTTTCATCTCGTAGGTGGCGTGGTGACCG
>OOCA01000388.1_pt1 | contig 30965 bp, 25 predicted proteins | sample 1671591 | NCBI WGS metagenome assembly OOCA01 (sample SAMN06348172, study PRJEB24527) | human gut metagenome | biome: human gut; feature: ankylosing spondylitis patient; material: feces | host: Homo sapiens | place: China | collected 2015-10 | reverse complement strand
CCTTTAGTCGAATCGGTGTTTTTATCAGCAAAAGCGGAGAGCAAAGCGACAGCAAAGCTGCCAACACAAAATGCGGCGCGGGTGTCCGAATGAACGGCCTTGAACCATCTTTTCCGGCGTGCAGGATATTCTTGCAAAGTTTCAACTGTGCGCAGATGGCGCAGTCTGCCCCAGTACAGTCGTGGTTGACTTCTTCCGCACAGAATGTCAATGAAACCAAAATGGCCAGAAGGAAACCAACCAGCAGCGTCCACGCAGCGCGGCGGCGTTGTTTTGCAGTGCAGTTCATTCCATTGCCCTCCTCTCTCGAATTTGCAAACTGGTTGCAAATTGAATTATAGCAAGGCAATATTGGATTGTCAAGTGGAATTTTTTGCGGACACTACGTTAATCTAAATCGCCGTCAAGAGGGCTGACACCGTCCGGCCCTCTCTCTTTTTATAAGCACAACAAAGCCCGAAACTTCTTGATAAACCGAGAAGTTTCGGGCTTTTTCTTTTAAGGATCTGCAAACGGACAGACAGAACTTTCCACCGCAGGAAAAGCAAATGTGAAAAACATGGAGGTTTTCTTACATCTTCAAAACCGACTCCCAGATCTCCTCGACCACCGGAACACCAAGCTCGCGGTTTTCTTTGATGGTGCGCAGCATTCCCTCGCCGGGCCAGCGGACTTCGCCATCCGGTCTGGCCGGGGTGCTGGCCTTGATGTCCGCAAGGATGGCGCTGATGACGGCGTCGTTTTCCTCGACGGTGCCAAATTTAGTGGGGTCGATCGCGATCATGATTTGGGTCAGACCGATCTCGTCGCCGAAGGTCCCGATGGTGTGGACGGCATTGCCGCCGGAAAGGAGGGTGGCGATCAAATCCAGCAGGATGGAGAGGCCGCTGCCCTTCCAGTAGCCGATGGGCAGTGCGCGGCCGCTCTTTTCGATGGCGGCGGGGTCTGTCGTGAGCTGGCCGTCCTCGTCGCAGCCGCCGGGTACGGGCAGCTGCCTGCCCGCCAGACGGGTGCTTTCCAGCTTGCCGTAGCTGAACTGGCTCAAGGCGCAGTCCACCATGACGTGCTGGCCGTCGGAGCGGGGGACAGCGAGGATGATGGGGTTATTGCCGATGCGGCAGTCTTTGGCGCCCCAGGCAGGCATATTGGGGGCGGTGTTTGACCAGCAGATGCCGATGCAGCCTTTTTCGGCGGCCAGCCAGCCGTAGGTGCCGCCGCGCATCCAGTGGTTGTTGTTGCCCAATGCCACGATACCGACGCCGTTCTCCTTGGCGAGGGCGCAGGCACGCTCCATTGCGCGCTGTGCGTTCAGCGGGCCGAAGCCGCGGTGGCCGTCCCAGCGCTCCATACTGCCCATGCGGGAGATGCACTCGGCGCGGGCAAGCGGGTCGATCTCGCCCTTTTCGAGGTAGCTCACCACCCGCGGAAAGCGATTCAGACCGTGGCTGTACACGCCGGAAAGGCTGTTCTGGGCGAAAATCACAGCGGCGTCTTTGGCGTCCGACGGGGTGAAGCCGTGCTTTTCCAGCACGCGGGTGAACTGAGCGACCATTTCTTCGTAGGCGACACGTTTCATAAGATCTCCTCCTGAGCAGTGTTTGAAAAGAATTGTGTAAGCGCTTTCTTAACCTGATTATAGAATAACAAAAGCAAAAATCAAGCGCTTTTGCAAAATTTATGTAACCGCTTACACTTTGAGAAACACGCACACTCCTAAGATTTTACACTTTAACTGCTCTGCCTCTGAACGAGTTCCGGCTGCAAGGTGACAGAAGAATAGTCCTCGCCGTGCTCGATGCGGCTCTGGAGCAGCTGGACGCAGAGCAGGGCCACCTGCTCCGGTTTGTTGTCCACGGAAGTCAATTCCGGCTCGCACAGGCGGGCATAGGTGGAATTATCATAGCCCACCACGGCGGTCTCCTCGGGGACGCGGATGCCCGCCCGGAGCAGGGCTTTCAGCACACCGGCAGCGGTCAGATCCTCACCGCAGAGAATGCCGTCCGGGCGGATGCCCTCGGCCAAAAGCTGCTGCACCGCGCGGATGCCGTCCTCCAGCGTCTCGCCGGTTTCGAGAATATGACCGTCTGCGTCCAGACCGGCAGCGGCCGTCCCGGAGAGGAAGCCCTTCGCCTTGGCAGCGGCGCTGTCGGTGGACTTATCCTTGATATAGTAGAGGTTCCGGCGTCCGGTCTTCACCAGATGCTCCACGGCCATCTCGACGCCCCGGCAGTCATCGACCATGACGGAATAGGCGTCCGGCAGGGCCAGCGTGCCGTTGGCAAGGACGACGGGCATTCTGCGCAGAAGATTTTCCATCTCGGCTCCCTGACAGATGGTGTTGAAAATCGAGCCGACCAGGATGAGACCGTCCACCTGCTTTTGCGCCACGGCCTGCAGGGTGCGCAGCGTCTCCGCCCTGTCGCCGCCGGTGTTGCAGAGGATGACCTCGTACCCTCTGCGGCCAAACTCGCGCTCGATGGTGTAGGCTGTGCGGGCATAATGGGAATCCCGGATGTCCACTGTGAGCACGGCCACCGTGTGCAGGCTCTTGCTGACCATGCCCTGTGCAATGGCACTGGGAGCGTAGTTGCAGCGTTTGAGCACCTTTTCCACCTTGGCGCGGGTGTCGGCGCGGACAGTATCTTTGTGGTTGAGCACGCGGGAGACGGTGGCAATCGAGACTCCGGCTTCCCGTGCAATATCGTAAATATTCATAGACCCTCTTGTAAAATCAGATGTGGTTGGATGGTTAAAGCATACCCTGCCGCTGTGTGGTTGTCAAGATGAAGGGGAGACGGTGTACCGAAAAACTTGCCCTTGTCGCCAGCGGGAAACTGGGCTATAATAAAGCCACTTATTAGCCGGAAGGAGGGGATGCAGATGGAGCTGTTTCGGCGGACATTGGCGGGGCTGCTGATGCTGGTGGTTGCGGTGTCAGTGGGCATCTGGGTGCAGGGAAGGTTTATCGACGCGGTGCGTCTGCCGACTCATACGCGGATGATCGGGGCGACGTATACGACCCTGAGTGACCCGTTTTATGAGACCATCAACGATGAGATCCAGATGCAGATCAAGAGCAACGGCGATCTGCTCCTGGTGCGCGACCCGGGACAAGACCAGGAGCGGCAGAATCAGGAGATCGAGGATATGCTCAATAAGGGCATTGAGCTGCTCATCGTGAACCCGGTGGATTATGTGGGCGTGACGCCTGCGCTGGAAAAGGCGAGGGAAAAGGGCGTGCCGGTCATCCTCATCGACTCCAAGGTGGACGACCCGGAGCTTGTCACCTGCACCATCACCTCCAACAACTACGGCGCCGGTCTGCTGGACGCCCGCCACCTCATCAGCCAGACCAAGAACGCCCGCATCGTGCTGCTGTCCAACTCGGATTCGTTCTCCAGCTGGGACAGGCTTTCAGGCTTCTGCCAGACCCTGACCAAAAGCGGCAACGACTACCGGATCCTGGAGCTGCGGGACTGCGGCGGCGAGCTGAACCGTGCCATGCGCGCGATGGTGCAGCTGTTGGAGACGTTCCCGCGCATTGACGTCGTGATGGCCGTCAACGAGCAGGCGGCCCTGGGCGCAATGGCGGCGCTGGAAGAAAAAGGCGCGCTCTCGTCCACTTTGGTCTACAGCGTGGACGGCTCACCGGAGGCGAAAGCCCTGATCTCCGAAGGGCTGATGACGGCCACCTCGGCACAGTCGCCCCTCCGCATCGGCCGGATGGCGGCAGAGGTGGTGTACGAGATCCTGGAGGGCAAGCCGTACCTGACCAACATCGTGGTGCCGGTAAATCAGATCACGCAGGAGGATATTCTGCGCTACGGCACGGAGGGCTGGCAATGAAAACTGAAAATTTGTCCATCGGCCTCCGGGTGCTCTACCATGCCATTGAGTGGCTGACGGTATTTCTGATCCTGCTCATCTTTGCGGTGCAGATCATCACGCCGCTCTACGCGGTGAGAGTTGGCCGTGCAGACTCGTTTTTGCAGCAGCTGCAATGGCTGCCGTACCGCCCCGGTGTGCTTGCCCTGGGCGTGATGCTGGCAGCGGTGGGCACCATCCTGAGCAAGTGCTCCCACGAAGTGGACAGCGGCTTTCTCTCCCGCAGCAGCTGGCAGCTATATTTATTGGAGGGCGTACTGTACAGTGCCTCGGCGCTGATCTTCCAGCAGAACTGCGACAAGATCGCTCTGTTTGCGATCGTGGATATGGTGGACGACCCGCGCGCTCTCCGGCAGAAGCGCTTTCTGAGCGCCATGATCGTGGTGTACCTTTTCTGCAACATGGACGCCGCCACCAGCGCTCTCCATGCCGTGACGCTGAAACAATACCTGGCTTTTTACAGCCTGCACACCCGCAGCGTCCTGCAGCTGGTGATCGAGAGCCTGTCGGCGCTGGAAATGATACTCTTCATCCTGTACATGGTGCTGTTCATCAGCCAGCAGACCAGCGAGAAACAGGAGATCCTGAACCTGAACCAGCAGCTGCAGCAGGCCAACGAGCAGCTGCGCATCTACGCCGAGGAGAGCGCCCACACCGCACAGGTGCAGGAACGCAACCGCCTTGCGCGGGAGATCCACGACACGTTAGGCCATGTGCTCACGGGCATCACAGCGGGCGCAGACGCCTGCATCCAGATGATGGACGACTCGCCCGAGATGGCACGGCACCAGATGGAGCTGATAGCCGACACCGCCCGCAACGGCATGAACGATGTCCGGCGCTCGGTCAAGGCACTGCGGCCGGACTCGCTGGAAAAAGAAAACCTCTCGGGTGCGCTCAACAAGATGTGTACCAGCATGGCGCAGAGCAGCGGCACGCAGATCCAGCTGGAAGAGTCGCTGGCCGGGCTGACGCTCTCGCAGGATGAGGAAGACTGCGTCTACCGCACCGTGCAGGAGGGCATCACCAACGCCATCCGCCACGGCCACGCCACCCGGGTCCAGGTGCGGTGCCATATCGAGGACGGCGTGCTGGAAGTGTCGGTGAGGGACAACGGCATCGGCTGCAAGAGCGTGACGCCGGGCTTTGGCTTGCAGCATATGCAGGAGCGGATGCTCATGCTGGGCGGCACGTTCTGGTATGAGAACAGCGACGGGTTCTGCATCCGGGCAGAGATCCCTCTGCGCAAGACCCCGGGCAGTGAAAAGAGGAAACAGGAGGAAACGGTATGATAAAGGTGCTTCTGGCCGACGACCAGGAACTGATCCGTCAGAGCCTCAGCTTTGTGATGAGCAAGCAGGAAGACATTGAGATGGTGGGTACAGCCGCCAATGGCTGTGAAGCGCTGGAACTCGTGGAGGAAAAGCAGCCCGACGTGGTGCTGCTGGACATTCGGATGCCCGAGATGGACGGCGTGGAGTGTACCCGCCGTATCAAGCAGGAGTTTCCGGGCATCAAGGTCATCATCCTGACCACTTTTGACGATGACGATTATGTGTTTGACGCTCTGCGGTACGGCGCTTCCGGCTACCTGCTCAAGGGCGTCTCGGTGGACGGCCTGACCAACGCCGTGCGGGAGGCCGCGCGCGGCGGCTCCATCATCGCCCCGGATGTGGCGTCCAAGGTCTTGCAGATGTTCTCCCGCATGGCACAGGGCGACGTGCAGGTGCGCGTGAACAAAAAGAATGCGCTGGAGCTGACCAAGATGGAGTGGCAGGTCATCCGCGAGGTGGGCTGCGGCCTCTCCAACAAGGAGATCGCGGGCAGACTCTATCTCTCCGAAGGCACGGTGCGCAACTACATCAGCAGCATCCTGCGCAAGCTGGAACTCCGTGACCGCACCCAGCTGGCCATCTGGGCGGTGCAGAACCAGAACAGCCAGCCGGAGGCAGACGTATGAGCCGGTACTGGAAAGCCGCGCTGCCCTTTCTGCTGGCAGCGGTCATCATTCTGGCGGCTGCCAGCCGTCCGGTGGTGCTGCACATCGGCTTCCCGTGTGACAGCTATTGGAATGTCCCGGGCGAGAACTACTATACCTTTATTGACGCCGCCATTGAAAAGTTTGAGGCAGAGCACCCCAACGTGAAAGTCGAGTACACCAGCGGCATCCGGGTCGAAGACTACACCGAATGGCTCAGCGGCCAGTACCTGCTGGGGCAGGAGCCGGATGTGATGGTGATCCTTCCCGAGGACCTTGTAATTTTCAGCGATACAGCTTCCCTGCGGGAGCTGGATCCGTTCATGAAGCAAGACCCGGAAGCGGATCTGAGCGGCTTTTACCCGGCGGCATTGCAGGCCGGAGCCGACAAGGGGAAACAGTATGCGCTGCCGCTGGAATGCGTGCCGCAGATGATGTTCATCAATAAGACACTGCTCCAAAAAGAGCACATCCGCATCCCGGATAACGATTGGACGTGGGATGAGTTTTACAGCCTGTGTGAGCAGCTGACGAGGGACACGGACGGGGACGGCATCGTTGACCAGTTCGGCGTCTACGATTACGGCTGGGAAGAGGCGCTGGTGGCCAACGGCTGTTCTCTGTTCAGCGAGGACGGCCAGCACTGCCTGCTGAACCAGAGCGCACAGGAGTCCGCCATGCAGTTTGCACGGAAGATCTACCAGCTCAACGCCGGAACGGATCTGAGCGAAAAGACCTTCGACGAGGGCAGAGTGGCGTTCCGCCCGATGCTCTTTTCCGAGTACCGCAGCTATGAGCCGTATCCGTGGCGCATCAAGCGCTCGTCGAACTTTGAGTGGGACTGCATCGCCATGCCCAGCGGCACAAGCGTCGGCGGCGGCAACTACTCCCGGCTGAGCACCCTCATGCTGGGCATCAGCCAGCGCACAAAGCATTCCCGGTTGTCGTGGGAGCTGCTGAAGACCATTGCCTGCACGGAGGAGATGCAGACGATGGTCTACACCGAGTTGAGCGGCGTGTCCGCCCTGCACAGTGTGACGGAATCGGATGAGGTCGCCCGGCTGCTTCAGCTGGACTCGCAGGACACCGCCTCCCGCGGAATGTCTACTCTGCCTGTCATCATGGAGGATACGCTTGCCACGCCCCGCTTTGCGCGGTATCATCAGGCGATGGAGAGCGCCGACCGCCTGATCACCGAGGCCATGTCGGCAGACAAGAACTTTGAATTGCAGCTGCTGCAAATTCAGCAGCAGCTCGACGTCACATTGACAAGCTGACAAAAAATCCACGCAGAAAGCCCGCTTTTGTGCAAACTGCTGCATAAAAGCGGGCTTTTATTCGACTATTTGACGAAAGAAGTGACATTTGTCATGTTTTGTTTGGCAGAATGTCATATTCTGCTTGTGACATTCTACAGCTGTGAACAGGGCATGAACATGGTATGATAAAGCCATGAAAATCAGATGGGCCTGCGCGAGGCTCATCCGAGAAGAGCAAGATCTGTTTGGAAAAATCAGGAGGAAAAATCACATGAAGAAGATTTCTCGTCGTTCGTTTCTCGCTGTCTGCGGCGCTATGGCTGCAACTGCTGCCCTGACCGCCTGCGGCGGTTCTTCCGCTTCTACCGCCGGCACCGCTGCTTCCGGCTCCACTGCCGGTTCTGCTGCATCCGGTGAGGTCTTTGAGCTGAAGCTCTCCACCACCCAGACCGATACTTCCATGATCTATCAGGGCCTGCAGGCTGCTGCCGACAAGGTCGCTGAGGACACCGACGGCCATGTGAAGGTCACCATCTATCCTTCCAGCCAGCTGGGCGGTGAGGAAGACATGATCGACCAGGCTCTGCAGGGCATGGGCATCGCCGTCCTGACCGACGCAGGCCGTCTGTCCAGCTACGTCAACGACATCGGCATCATGAACATGGCCTACATCGTGGACAACTACGAGGACGGCATGAAGCTGATGGCTACCGACACCTTCAAGGGCTGGGACGCTGACCTGGCCAACAACGGCATCTGCGGCTGTGCTACAACTACTACGACGGTGCTCGTTCCTTCATGGGCCACAAGCCTTACAACACCCCCGCCGATCTGAAGGGCGCTGTCATCCGCACCCCCGGTGCTGACCCGTACGTTGAGTCCATCTCCGCTATGGGCGCTACCCCGTACAACATCGCATGGTCTGAGGTCTACAACGGCATCCAGACCAAGTCCATCGACGGATGCGAAGTCCAGCTCACCTCTGCTGTTTCCAGCAAGCTCTACGAGGTCTGCGAGTACGTCAGCAAGACCGAGCACATCAACCTGTTCAACATGGTCATCTGCGGTCAGGCATGGTTCGACAAGCTGCCCGCTGAGTATCAGGAAGTCATGAAGAAGGACTTCCACGACTGCGCATACAACAATGCTCAGGACATCATTGCTGCTCAGGCTGACCTGGAGAAGACCCTGACCGACAACGGCATGACCATCGTCGAGGTCGATAAGGACATCTTCCGTGAGGCTGTCAAGCCCGCATACGAGAAGCTGGGCTGGACCGAGCTGCGCGAGCAGCTGTACAAGGAAGCCGGCGTCGAGGCCTGATCCCTTAAAAAGCTGAATCGACCATAACGTAAATGTTCTCCTGCATGGCAGCTCGCTGTGCAGGAGGTATTGTGAATAAGGACGACTTTCTATGAAGAAATTTTATGAAAAAGTCTGTAAGCTGGAAGAGCTGATCGCTCTGATCCTGGTTGCAGGCATTGCGGTCCTCGTCTTTGTTTCGGCGCTGATGCGTACCATTGGCCATCCGCTGAACTGGGCACAGGACGTTGCACTGATCGCCTTCGCATGGCTGATCTTCCTCGGCAGCGACGTTGCCATGCGCGGCTCCGGCCTGATTGGTGTTGATCTGTTCGTCAAGAAGTTCCCCGCCGGGGTGCAGAAGGTGCTGGACATCCTGTTCAAGGTCATCATCGCAGCGTTCCTCTGCGTGCTGATCTACTACGGCTACGGCATGACCACTTCCGGCTGGGCGCGTCAGATCACTTCTCTGCACATCAGCTACAGCTGGGTCACGATGGCTGTGCCTGTCGGCTCCTTCTTTATGCTCATCTCCACCATCCGGAACATCATTGAGCGCGTCAAGACGCCTGCTGGTCAGGAAGTCAAACACGAAGCAGGGAGGGACGTCGGCTAATGTTTATTGCAATCGGTATCTTCTTTGTGTTTCTGCTGCTGGGTATGCCCGTGGCATTCTCCATCGGTCTGTCGGGCTTCTCGTTCTTTATGCTCCGCGACCTGCCCATGACCGTTCTGGTGCAGAAATCCATTTCCACTTCTCAGAGCTTTACCATGCTGGCCATCCCCCTGTTCATTCTGGCCGGCAACCTGATGAACAGCTGCGGCATCACCAAGCGCCTGATGCGCTTTGCCAACGCCTGCACCGGCCATATGTACGGCAACATCGGTCAGGTCTCCTGCCTGATGTCCACCCTGATGGGCGGCGTCTCCGGTTCTGCGGTTGCAGATGCTTCGATGGAGTGCCGCATCCTCGGACCTGAGATGACCCGTCTGGGCTACGACCGCGGCTGGTCTGCCGCCATCAACGGCCTGTCCGGCCTGATCGTCGCCACCATTCCGCCGAGCATGGGCCTGATCATCTACGGCACCGTCGGCGAGGTGTCCATTGGCCGTCTGTTCATGGCTGGCTGGGTCCCCGGCATCCTGATGTGCGTGCTGCTGATGCTGGCCGTCACCTGGAGCGCCCGCCGCTTCGGCTACAAGCCCGAGCATGATCATCCGGCTCCGCTGTCTGAGATCCTGAAGGCTCTGCTGGATAGTATCTGGGCCATTCTGTTCCCTGTCCTGCTGATCGTCCTGATCCGCTTCGGCATCATGAGCCCCACCGAGTCCGGCTCCTTTGCCTGCGCATACGCCCTGCTGGTCGGCACCGTGTTCTACCACGAGCTGACTTGGGAAAGCCTGCTGCAGACCCTGCGCGACAGCGTGAAGGACATCACCGTCATCACCATCATCCTGGCGTTCTCCGGCGTGTTCGGCTACGGCATCGTGTTCGATAACATCACTGTCACCATTGCAAACGCTCTGCTGGGCATCACCAGCAACAGCGCGATCCTGCTGCTGCTGGTCGTCGTCTTCCTGCTGATCTGCGGTATGTTCATGGAGACCACCGTTATCGCCCTGATCCTGACCCCCATCCTGCTGCCCGTCATGCGCAGCATCGGCGTCAACGAAGTCGTGTTCGGCATGATCATGATGACCACCGTCACCTTCGGCGTCATGACTCCCCCTGTCGGCACCGCGCTGTATGCCGTGTCTGACATCATGGAGTGTCCCATTGAGGAGACCTTCAAGAAAGGCTGGCCCTTCTACCTCGCGATCGTGTGTGTCATCCTGTTCATGATATTCTTCCCGCAGGCGGTGCTCTTCCTGCCGAACCTCGTGTACGGCGCTTAAATCAAGCGTTCCACATCTCTCCGATTCTTCTATCTATAAAGCGGAGCCTGTCTTTCCTGCCTTGGAAAGGCAGGCTCTGTGCCTTTTATGGAGGGTTTTATGAAACCGACAACAGATTTCCCGTTCCTGCTGGACAACCCCCGGGCGTGGCGCACCTATCTGGGAGGCCGGATGCTGGACGCCCTGCACGGTGACTCCAACGGCGAGGACGGGCATTTCCCCGAAGAGTGGATCCTTTCCACCGTCGCCGCCCGCAACGCCGGACGGGAGCAATTCCCCGAAGAGGGCATGAGCCACCTGCGCGGCACCGACGTCACCCTGAGATCGGTGCTGGAAAGCGATACGGAGGGCTATCTCGGCAAAGGCGCGGCGCAGCCCACCCTCGGCGTGCTGACCAAGCTCATCGACAGCGCCGAGCGCCTGACTCTGCAGGTGCATCCCGACAAGCCGACGGCCCTGCGGCTGTTCCAGAGCCAGTACGGCAAGACCGAGTGCTGGCACATCCTCAGCGGCCACCCCGTGAACGGCGAAGAGCCCTGCATCTACTACGGCTTCCAGCCGGACATGACCCGCGCGCGGTGGGAAGCGCTGTTCCACGCGCAGGATATTCCCGGGATGCTGGCCGGGATGCAGAAATACCCGGTGCATCCGGGCGACACCATCCTGATCGAGGGCGGTATGCCCCACGCCATCGGCGCGGGCTGCTTCCTCGTGGAGATCCAGGAGCCGACGGATTATACGATCCGGGTGGAGCGCACGACGCCCAGCGGCTTTGCCGTGGCCGACAGTATGTGCCATCAGGGGCTTGGCTTTGAAAAGATGTTCGAATGCTTCCACTACGAGCCGCACAGCCGCGAGGAGATCCACGACCGCTGGTTCATCAAACCGGAAACGGTGCTGAAAACGGCGGGCGGAAGCATCACGACGCTGGTGGGCTATCGCAATACGCCGCTCTTCCGTCTGGACGAAGTAAACGTCTCCGACACCCTGACGGTGGACTGCCCGCCCCGCGGCAGCGGCATCTATGTGCTGGAAGGCGCAGGGACCCTGAGCGCAAACGGCCGCAGCCTGCCTCTGAAAAAGACCGACCAGCTCTTTGTCCCCGCCGGAACGGGAAGATTTACACTGGATGCGGAGGCTCCGCTGAGGGTCCTGCATTTCTTTGGCCCTGAACAGAAACAATAAATTCCAATGTAAAAAAGACCTCCGCAGCCCTGGAAGGCTGCGGAGGTCTTCTGCTATAGGGGAGAGGTCACTTCCGTGCGATCATCTCGGTGTAGGCCAGCACCAGCGGGCCGACGCCCTTTGCATCGTTGCAGACCACCGGCTCACTGAAATAGTAAGCCAGCGAGCCGTCGCGGTGGTCCTTGCCGCCGAGGCCGGCCACGAGGCAGATGCCGTCCAGCTGCAGGCTGCCGTCCGGATTCTTGCTCAGATACTTGTCACAGGTGCCGTAGAAGGCTTTCTCGGCCCATGCGGCCATCCGCTTGGGCAGGTAGCCGAGACGCACGCCCTTGAGCACAGCGTAGGCGAAGAGGGCCGTGCCGCTGGTCTCGAGGTAGTTGCCCTCGACGCCGGGGTGGTCCATCACCTGCCAGAACATGCCGGTCTCCTCGTCCTGGAACTTGTGGACGTCCTCAATGGTCTGCTTGAACATCGCCATGATGCCGCGGTACTCGTTGTACAGCTGCTCGTCCATCCGCTCCAGCACGTCCACCATCGCCACCATGAACCAGCCCATGGCCCGCAGCCAGAAGTTGGGGCTGCAGCCGGTGACGGGGTCGGCCCAGTACATCTGGCGGCTCTCGTCGTAGCCGTGGTAGTACAGGCCGGTCTTCTCATCCCGCATGTGCTTTTTGATGTTCATGAACTGCTTGTAGCTGTCGATGCAGCCCTGCATCTTGTTGTAGCGGGTCTCGTACTCCATATAGAAGGGCTGGGCCATGTAGGTGCCGTCCAGCCAGACCTGCCACGGATAAATGTCCTTGTGCCAGAAGTTGCCCTCCCTGGTGCGGGGCTGGGTGAGCAGCTGGCTGCGGATGGTGTCGATGGCCTTGCGGTACTTCTCGTCGCCGAAGATGTCGTAGAGGATGAACAGGTTTTTGCCCTGATTCACGTTGTCGAGGTTGTACTCCTTCGGGTCGTAGGTCTTGATGGAGCCGTCTTCCTGCACGAACCAGTCGATGAAATCCTTGGAAAATTTCAGGTACTTCTCGTCGCCGGTGGTCTTGTACAGGCTCAGGCAGGCGGTGATCATGCAGCCGTCGATGTAGTTCCACTTGTTGGGCTTGCCGCTGCGGACCTTCTCGATGTTCCACATGGGTGCCTCGGCGCTGGAATTGGCGATGAGGTAGTCCACATAATCGCCCAGCATGGACAAAATCTCTTCATGGGTCATGGCTTAGTCCTCCTCAAAATGGCCGACGTTGGCGAAGCGCAGGCGCTCGCCCTCGTAGCCCTCGATCTTGACGTTGTGCAGCTCGATGTTCTTGACGTTTTCGGCGTAGATGGCCAGCTTCTTGACCAGCGGGCGGTTGTCGGCCATGGCAGCCTGACCCTCCTTTGCGTCGGGGGCGAAGGTGATGGTGACGTTCTTCATGGAGATGCCCTCGATGGGCTGCTCGGGCAGGCCGTCAAAGTAGCAGCCCGCAAACTGTGCATCGGTGGCCACGATGTCTTCCATGGTCAGGGTGCCGAGCTTCGGGGTGTACTCGTCCACGGGCAGAGCCTCGCGGCACTGGACATAGGGGCTGTGGCCGTCCGGGTCGCAGAAGTAGAACATATTGATGACGAAGGGAGCCTTGACGCCCCGCATCTCCACGTTGCGGAACACCAGACCGTCGATGACGGCGGTGTTGCCGCGGCCGCGGCGGGTCTTGACGCGGAGGCCGCGGTCGGTGTGGTCCATGAGGCACTGGGTGACCACCATGTCCTTGACGCCGCCGCTCATCTCGCTGCCGATGACGATGCCGCCGTGGCCCTTGTCCAGCAGACAGTTGCGGATGACGGTGTGCTCGCAGCTCTTCTTGAGCTTCATGCCGAGGAAGACCTTGCTGGCCTTCATGGCGATGCAGTCGTCGCCGACGTGGATGTTCACGCCGATGATGCGGGTGTACTCGCAGCTTTCGGGGTCGATGCCGTCGGTGTTGGGGGCGTTGTAGGGGTTGTTGATGTTGAAGTTCAGCAGGTCGAGGTGTTTGACGAAGATGGGGTGGATGGTCCAGGAGTAGCTGTTCTGCACGGTGATGCCGTGGAGGCAGACGTTCTCGCTGTCCACCATCGCCACGGCGCGGGGACGCCATGCGATGCGCTTGACCTTGGGGTCGACCCACCAGTCGCCGTTCTGGGCGTCGCAGTCCAGTGTACCTTCACCGGTGACGACGACGTCATGCACCTGGGTGATGTTCAGCAGGCCCGCAAAGCTGTTCAGCGGGTTGCCCTCCCAGCCGGTGAGGTAGTATTCGTCCACTTCGTTCTCGCTGGGGATGACGCCGGGCAGGATGGGGTAGTGGGTGCGGTCATTGTCGCCCAGCAGCACAGCGCCCTTCTCGAGGTAGAGGGTGGTGCAGCTCTTCATGAAGAGGCTGGCGGTGCGGTAGCGGCCAGCGGGGACATACACCGTGCCGCCCCTGGGGCAGGTGGAAAGAGCAGCCTGCAGCCTGCCGGTGTTGTCGGTCTCGCCGTCGGCGACGAGGCCGTAGCGGGATGCGTCCACAAAGAAGCTCTCGGTCTCGGTGGTGAAATCCAGTTTCAGGTGCTCACCCTCGGCGTCCACCTCCACGGTGTAGGCGGTGGACGGAGTCAGGGAGAAGAGGGAGAACACGTTGGTGTTGCAGCTTTCGTAAATGGTCTTGCCGTTCAGAGCCACGGCGAAGGGGTGCTCCGGGCGGAAGCACTTGCCGTTTTCCAGCTCGAAAACGGCGCTGCGGGTCATGGAACGGATGAGAGACAGATTCATTTTTACAGCCTCCTGAGTTATTTGCGTAGATTTGCGGCTTGCCCGCAGAGGGCGGGCATGGTACACTGGGGATAAGAAGATCAGAGCACTGCCCCGGCGGGGCAGGCATAGCAAGAAGGGGGAAGGGCGGATGCGCGCCGAACGGGAAAAACTCAACGCGAAGATCACGGCGGGAGCACTCAAGCTGGCCGGCGGGCGGCTCGAGCTGCCTGCCGAGATGTGCCATATCGTTCTGTTTTCGGGCGGCAGCTGCACGGTCCAGTGCGGGGATACGTCGCTCCTGGTCAGCCCCGGCTGCGCACTGCTGCTGGGGCCGGGGGCGTGGGCGGTATCGCAGGCAGGTCACACCCAGCCGGAAATGCTGGGATGCAGTTTCCCACAGGCGGCCCTCCACGAGATGAAGAACGCCACCGGCGAAGATTTCCTCCGCCTTTTTGCACCGGGCAGCCAGATGGCCCTTTACGGCAGCATCCAGTGGGCCAGCCGTCTGCGGACGCTGCTGGAGATGATGCGGAGCGCCATGGGCGAGCCGGAGTATCCCGGCGGGCTGTACCTGGCACTGACGCTCCACTATGTGGAGCAGGAGCACCGGGCGCAGAGCGCCGCCGACGCCCGCCCCCGCAACGAGACGGTGGAGCAGATCTGCGCCTACCTTGCGGCAAACTACCAGCAGAAGCTTTCCCTCACCGAGGTGGCGGCGCGGTTCTACATCTCGCCCTACTATCTGAGCCGGCTGTTCCGGCGGGTGACGGGGCAGTCCATCGTGGACTACATCAACGCCCGCCGCATCGAGGCGGCACAGAAGCTTCTGGAAACGACAGAGCTGAGCATCGGCAGCGTGGCCGAGCAGACCGGCTTTGCCTCTGCGGCCCACTTCCGCCGCGTCTTCCGGGAGACGATGGGCGTCGGGCCGCTGCAATATAGAAAAAGTAGGAAATAAACCTCTCCGTCACGCCTGACGGCGTGCCACCTCTCCTATCGAGGAGAGGCCTTGGCATTTCATAAAGCTTCACCTCTTCGCCAGAGGCTCCCCTCGGTAGGGGAGCTGTCGAGCGATAGCGAGACTGAGAGGTTGATACCTCCGCAAAAAATGCCCCCTGCGTCCTCTCTATGGGAAGAGGCACAGGGGGCATTCATGTTTGTCGGGATGATCCGAGCGGCGGGGGCTTCAGCTTAGCCCTTGACAGCACCGGCGGAGATACCTTCGACGAACTGATCCTGTGCGCAGAAGAACACGATGAGCTGCGGCAGGATAGAGATCAGGGACAGGGCCAGAATGCGGTTCCAAGCAAAGCCCGTATCACCGTCCATGGACAGCTTGACGAACAGGGACATGGGGTACTTTGCAGGGGTCTGGACGTAAAGCAGGGGACCCATGAAGTCGTTGCAGCTCCACATGAACTGGAACAGTGCGCAGGACACCAGAGCGGGCATCAGCATCGGGACGATGACCTTGTACAGGGTCTGGAAGGAGGAGCAGCCGTCGATGGCGGCAGCCTCGTCCAGGTCGCGGGGGACGTTGCGCATGAACTGCACCAGCTGGTAGACGAAGTAGGTCTCAGTTGCGAATGCGCAGTGGACCCAGATGGCCAGATAGAACGGGCTGTTGACCCAGCCGAACTTGGTGTACAGCAGGAACTGAGGCACGTTCAGGACGACCTGAGGCAGGAACAGGGTGGCCAGCATGATGCTGAACAGGATCTTCCGGCCCGGGAAGTCGAAGCGGCCAAAGCCGTAAGCTGCAATGCAGGAGGAGACCACGGTGCAGATGACCTTGGGCAGGACGTAGCTGTAAGTGTTCAGCATGGCCTGCAGGATGTTGATGGAACCGCCGAAGTTGTTCAGCGCGTTCTTGTAGCCCTCCAGAGTGGGGTTCTTGATCCACAGGCCGATGCCTGCAAAGATCTCGCTGTTGTCCTTAAAGGTGGCGCTGATCATCCACAGCAGGGGATAGATCATGATGAGGCCCACCAGGATCAGGACGAAGTACTTGAAAAACGTCGCGATGGCGTTAGAAGCTTTCATTCCCATACTGTCACACCTTACCTTTCATCCGAGTAGTAGACCCACTTCTTCTGGCTGGTGAAGGCGATGATCGTCAGGACGCAGACGATGACGAACATGATCCATGCCAGTGCGGAAGCCATGCCCATCTGGTTGGACTTGAATGCGTAGTTGTAGACCAGAATGGAGATGAGGGTGGTGGAACCGCGGGGACCGCCGTTGGTGATGATGAACGGGCCATTGAACTCCTGGAAAGCCTGGCAGATCTGAGTGACCAGGTTGTAGAAGATGATGGGGGTGATCATCGGGACGGTGATGGAGAAGAACTGCTTCCATTTGCCAGCGCCGTCGATGGTGGCGGCCTCGTACAGGTCGGCCGGCACGCCCTTCAGAGCGGCGAGGAACAGCACCATGGCGGAGCCGAACTGCCAGATACGCAGGAAGCAGATGATCCACAGTGCGTAGCTGGGGTCGCTCAGCCAGGAGGGACCCTGGAAGTGGCCGAAGGTCAGCATACGGATGAGGGTGTTGACCAGACCGTCATCACGGAACACGGCCTTCCACAGCACGGCGATCGCAACAGAGCCGCCGAGGATGGAGGGGATGTAGTAGACGGTGCGGAACACATTCACGCAGGCGATCTTGAAGTTCAGGATGTAGGCGATGAACAGTGCGAAGACCAGCTTCAGAGGCACAGTGATGAAGCTGTACTTGAAGGTGGTGATGAGCGCCTTGGTGATCTTGGGAGTGGAGAAGGCGTCCACATAGTTCATGATGCCATACTGATGGATGCCGTTGAAGAAGTCCATATCCGTAAAGCTGTAGTACAGAGACTGGCCGAACGGGATGGCCTTGAAGACGACGAAGCCGATGATCCAGGGGATCAGGTAGAACAGGCCCTGCCATTTGTCAAAAAACTTCTGGGCCGGGGTACGCCCGAGAGAGGGCGCTTTGCTTTCTTTCATCCGGGGATCCTCCTTTTATAAGGATATATCTCGTACGCCGCATAATAGTTCGGACACATTTTTGTCAAAAAAATGTCATCACCGTCTTGCAAAAAAGGGGCATCCGTCCGTAGGTGGAAAGGATGCCCCCTGCAAGACTCTTTTATGCGGGGCGGCCCGTGTCAACACCGCGCGTGTGTGGGCCGCAAAAAGTCCGTGAGGCGGAAATTAGACGGTGTAGCCGACAGACTCCATGCCGTCCAGCAGGGTATCGACCAGGTCAGCGCCGGAAACATTGTCGTAATCCAGAGTGTCGAACACTTCCTGATAGACGCCGGTGCCGGTAGCCTTCAGGTCGTTGGACTCGAACAGGGGGTCGAGCTGGTTGGAAACGAAGGCCATGACCTTGCCGTTTGCCTCAGCCACCAGCTCCTTGATCTTGCCGGCGCCCTGAGCAGCAGCCAGACCAGCCTTGGAAGCGGGGATACCGCACTCGGAGCCCATGATCTCGGCACCTGCGGTCTCGTTCAGCAGGAAGTTGATGAGGGTAGCTGCCTCTGCGGGATGCTCGCAGGTCTTGGTGATGGCCAGACCCATGGAGACCTTGGAGAAGCCGCCGTTGTAATCGCCGAACTTGATCTCCTCGCCCACGGTGAAGCCAGCCTTGTTCTCCTCGTCCAGAGCGTCAGCGTACTTGGTAGCGGAGGAGTCCCACTCGAAGCAGCCGGCCAGCTTGCCGGTGATCCACTCGGTGGACTGGTGAGCGGCGTTGTCGCCGTTGGAGCCGTAGTAGGTGGGCAGGCTCATGATGACGTGGCCCTCGACCAGGCTCTTGATGAAGTCGATGCCCTCAGCGATCTGGTCGGCATCGTAGTTCAGGGTGGAGGTGGTGGGGTCGGCCCAGTCCTTGCCGTACTTGCTCTCGAGGTAGAACACCATCAGGATCATACGGTCGTATGCGCCCAGGTGCAGGGGATAGTAGTCATCGCCCAGCTTCTCCTGGAAGGTCTTGCCGGCAGCCATCAGCTCGTCCAGAGTGGTGGGGAAGGAGATGCCGGCCTTGTCGAAGGTGGTCTTGTTCCAGTAGAAGATACGGCCGGTCATGGAGACGGGTACGCACTGCTGAGCGTTTGCCACGTTGCAGGCAGCCAGCTTGGCCTCATCCCACTGAGTCAGGTCGAGGTACTCGGAGACGCTGTTCAGGTCGATGAAGGTCTGGCCGTTCTTGGAGTAGTTGTACAGCCAGTTCCAGTTGATCTGGCAGACATCCTCAGCGACACCGCCTGCGAACTTGGTGGACATGGTGTCCTCCCAGCCGGACCATGCAGCGAAGGTGGGGTTGACGGTGATGGTGCTGTGCTCAGCAGAGAAAGCCTTGATGGCCTCCTGGTAAGCGTTGTGACGGGACTCGCCGCCCCACCAGCTCATGGTCAGGGTGACGGGGTCGGAAGACAGGCCGGCCACGGAAGCTGCGGCGGAAGAAGCGGCAGTGGAAGTGGCGGTAGAACCAGCGTTGCCGGAACCGCCGCAGGCGGCCAGCAGGCCGGCAGCACCCACAGCGCCAGAGACCTTCAGAAAGTCACGACGAGAAATTGCCTTGCTCATTTTCGTTCTCCTCCTATGTAGAAAACATCTTCTTGCACGGACGCCTCTGCAAAGCATCCGTTGTATACAAATATAATACCAAAGGCAAGAAAAAAAAGAAAGATGCAAATTGTAGTGATAGCGGCAGAAAACGTACAAATATTGCGCTTATTTTTTGCCCGCTTTTGACGTCATTGCCATAATGAATAAACTTGGACCGAAAAACTGTGCAACTTGTATACTTCAACGATTTGCATAGAAAACTGGGATGCAACAGGAGAAGATTGGCCTGAATTGCAAGAATTTTGTAACCGAGGCAGAATTTGTTGAAAGAGCGTTGTATACATCAAAAGCAACGATAACAGAAAGTTCCGGCCCCGAGCTGATATATCAATAGCGCAAAAAACGCGCGAATCAGGCCCAGACTGATATATCACGGATGCAGAAAAGATACAAAAATGCCGCCCGGCGCGCGGACGGCATAAAATCAGGGAAAAGAGTCACCGGCGGGCGGCGTAGAAGGCGCTGCGCTCCCGGAAATAGCACTGGGGACACATGCTGACGTACTGGACGTCGTTCTCAAGGTCGATGGCTACCTGTTCGCCCTCAAAGACGAAGCGGCCGTTGACCTTGCGGCAGTTGCAGGTGGCCTTGCGGCCGCAGGTGCAGATGGTCTTCATCTCCTCGATGGTGTGGGCCAGTTCCAGAAGCCGGGTGGAGCCGGGAAAGCCCTTGAGGGAGAAGTCGGAGCGCAGGCCGTAGCAGATGACGGGGATGTTCAGCTCTACCGTCACCATGAACAGCTGTTCGGCCTGCTCTGCGGTGAGGAACTGGCTCTCGTCACAGAGCACACAGGCCAGAGGTCGGCCCTCGCTGCTGGCGGCCCGGACGGCCTCCACCAGGTCCATGTCCGGCGGCACCAGCAGGTCGGCAGGGCGGCGGACGCCCAGACGGCTCACGAGGTCGCCGCTGCCCTTGGTGTCCACCTTCGGCTTGAGGATGAGCACCCGCATCCCCTGCTCCTCGTAGTTGTGGGCCACCTGCATCAGCGCGGTGCTCTTGCCGCTGTTCATTGCGCCGTAACGGAAATAAAGCTTTGCCATGTCGAAAAAGTCTCCTCATGAAAGGACTCTCTCAGCCAAAGCCTGACGGAGAGGGCCGGTATTATCGATCGTATCTGCTCAGTCCTGATTGCGCAGCCGGTAGCCCAGGCTCATCAGGCTGTCGCCGAGGTGGACATTCTCCACCACCACGTCGGGGTAGGAGACAGACAGATCGTAGTGGGAGAAGTTCCAGAAGCCCTGAATGCCCAGAGCCACCAGACGGCCGCTGATCTCCTCTGCGCCGCTGCGGGGCAGACAGAGCACAGCCACCTCGGGGTGGTGCTCGGCGCAGAAAGCTTCCAGCTCGTCGCTGTGTAAGATCTGGATGCCGTTGATCTCTTTGCCCACCTCGTCGGGGGCGTTATCGAAGGCGGCGATGAGCTTGTAGCCGTTGGTGTCGGTGGTGATGAAGCGGCTCACAGCCTTGCCCAGACGGCCGCAGCCGATGAGGATGGTGGGCAGGAGGTCGCCGTTGCCAAAGAGCAGATGCTCAAGGATGCTCAGCAGGTTCTCCACCGAGTAGCCGATGCCCTGACGGCCATTCACGTCGCCGATGCAGTTGAAGTCCTGCCGCACCTGAGAGGCAGTGGTACCCATCTGGGCGGCCAGCTCACGGGACGAGATGCTGGTGATGCCGTCGTTCTTCAGGGTGCGCAGGTAGCGATAGTATTTGGGCAGGCGCTTGATGACGGGCAGAGAAGCTTTGCCGGGAGTGTTCATAGGGGGGTCTCCTTTCTTTTTATCCGCAGCATTGCCGGGGGGAGGTGCGCAGCGGCAGGGTGCTCCGGCAAAAGATTTGTACTTTCTTGTACAATAATGATACATATTTGACAATCTTATCTCTAGTATAAAGTATACAGCGCGAAGAGAGAATGTCAAACCATTTGGCACATTTTTTTGAGAAAGAAAAGAAATCTTTGCCGAAGTATAACCGGCAGGAATGCCGGACAAGCTGAAATGAAGCAAAAAGGAGGATGCGCAGAATGTCACAGGAAGAGAAGAACATCCCCGTGGAGCAGCAGCGGCTGGAAAAAGAGCAGATCGAGGATATGGGCAGCGTTTATCGTACCCGGGGAGCTCACGCCATCCACTGCCTGACGGTCATCGGGCAGGTGGAGGGACATGTGGAAGCGCCTCAGGGACAGAAGACCACCAAGTATGAGCACGTCATCCCCCAGCTGGTGGCCGTGCAGGAGGACCCCGCCATCGAGGGCCTGCTGGTCCTGCTCAACACCGTGGGCGGGGATGTGGAGGCGGGGCTTGCGCTGGCGGAGCTCATCGCCAGCATCTCCAAGCCCAGTGCGGCGGTGGTGCTGGGCGGCGGCCACTCCATCGGCATCCCGCTGGCCGTCAGCGCCCAGCGGAGCTTCATCGTGCCTACTGCCACCATGACGGTCCACCCCGTCCGCCATTCCGGCATGATACTGGGCGTACCCCAGACCATGCGCTGGTTCGAGCAGATGCAGGAGCGCATCACCGGCTTCGTGGCGTCCCACAGCGGCATCTCGGAGAAGCGTTATACTGAGCTGATGATGCGCACGGGCGAGCTGGTCATGGACGTGGGTACCGTGCTGGATGGCCGAAAAGCCGTGCGGGAAAAGCTCATCGACGAGCTGGGCGGGCTGTCGGATGCGCTGGCATGGCTCTACCGAGAAATCGAGGGGAAATAAATTGCCATTTGACTTTTCCCGTGGTACAATGAAAGAATCGAGTCGTATCGAAATTCTTCCATCGTCACCGACAGAGCCGCCCTGAGCGCGCCCTGCTTCATGATATAAAATAAGGAACGGGTTTTAGGAAACATGGCAAAGAGAAAACGCAAGACCTCCGGGCGCAGCACAGCCTCGCGCCGCAAGAACCGGACACAGGACCGGATGCCCGCGGGGCTCATCACCCTGTTTGCGGGGCTGGTGCTCATGGCGCTGGCTTTCGTGCCGGGCAGCTCGGCCTGGCGCACGATGCACGATGTCCTGTTCGGCGTGTTCGGCTGCGGAAGCTTCGTGCTGGGCGCGGCGCTGTGTTATCTGGCCATCCTCTACACCCGGGGCGAAGACCTTCTGCCCCACATCGCCAAGCTTACGCTGGGGCTCATCTTCGCCAGCGGCACGGTCATCGTCTTTTCTGACATCCCCACCGACCAGACCGCCGCGCAGATGACTGCCGCCTGCTATCATAATGGTATGAGCGCATGGCTCTCGGGCGGTGCGCTGGGCGCTGTGTTGGGCGGGACGCTCCTGCTGCTCTGCGGCAGACCCGCCGCCAATCTGGTCATGGCGGCGCTGGCGGCCTGCGCCAGCCTGTACATTTTCGACGTTACGCCCGCCGAGTGCTGGCAGTGGCTCTGCAACGTGGGCGGCAGCGTCCACGAAAAGGGCCTTGCCGTCCACGAGCAGAATGCCGCTCGCCGGGCCGAGCGTCTGGCAGAACGCGCCGCCGAGGAGGCCGCGGCAGAGGAATACGAGGACTATGACGACGACCTGCCGGAAGACGAAGCGGGCGAAGGCGGGGACTGCTGCGGCGGCGAAGAGCCTGCCGCGCCCGCCTTCCATATCCAGCCTCCCGGCTGGCTGGCTGGCGTCTTCCACTGGGGCCATCAGGTGATGCAGGGCGGCGAACAGGCAGAGCCTGCCCCTGTGCCCACACCGGAAGTGCAGACCCCGCCTCAGCCCGAGCCTGCCCCTGTACAGGTGGAAAAGTCCCGGCCCCGTGCGCCCTTTGATATTGATCTGGGCCCTGACCATACCACCGTCACCGAGGGCGGCAGTGAGCCCATCGAGCCCATCATCCTCGGCCCCGGCGGCACCTTCGGCATGGACCCGCTCCGCCGTGCGCCCATCCGCGCCACCGTGACACCCATCGTCCCGGACGCTGTGGATACCGCCGCCGAGGACTTCTTCACGGCCCAGCCCGAGCCGACGGTGACACCTACCGTCACGCCCGCCGCCCCGGCAGAAGAGCCGGAACAGCAGCCCGCGCCTGAGCCGCCGCTCTCCTTCGGCATTCCGCTCTATGATCGGACCCCGACTCCGGAACCGGCCCCGCAGCCGGTCAGCGCCGAGAATGCTGCGGCATTCCGCTCTGAGCCGGATGAGGACGGCTGGATCAGCATCACCAGCGACCCGGTGGAGGAAAAAGACCTCAACACGCTGGTGGCAGCCGCCATGGAAAAGCCTGCTGTCTCCGAGGAGCAGGCCGCGAACGCCCCCGCCGAAGAGGCGGAGACGGAGGAGAGCTTCCAGTATCAGTACCCGTCCATCGAGCTGTTCGAGCGCGCCCCGGAGGAAAGCGACTCCGGTGCGGAAGACGAGCTGAAAGCCAACGCCCAGAAGCTGGTGGACACGCTGGAAAGCTTTGGTGTCCGCACCCGTGTGCTGGATATTTCCCGCGGCCCGTCGGTCACCCGGTATGAAGTCCAGCCCATGGCGGGCGTCAAGATAAGCCGCATCACTTCGCTGGCGGACGACATCGCCCTGAACCTGGCGGTGGCCGATGTCCGCATGGAGGCTCCCATCCCCGGCAAGCCTGCCGTGGGCATCGAGGTGCCGAACCATAAGAAAACGCCGGTCTACATCCGCAGCGTCTTCGAGAGCCAGAGCTTTTTGCGGATGACCTCGCCGATGGGCATTGCGCTGGGCAAGGACATCGCCGGCGTGGCCCAGGTGGCCGACCTGTGCAAGATGCCCCATCTGCTCATCGCGGGCAGCACCGGCAGCGGTAAATCGGTCTGTGTCAACAGCATCATCATGAGCCTGCTGTTCCGCTCCAGCCCCGAGGATGTTAAGCTCCTGCTCATCGACCCCAAGGTCGTCGAGCTGGCTGAGTACAACGGCATCCCCCACCTGCTGATGCCTGTCGTCACCGAGCCCCGCAAGGCGGCCGGCGCACTGGGCGGCGCAGTGCAGGAGATGGAGCGCCGCTACCACCTCTTCGCGGAGAACAACGTCCGCGACATCAAGTCCTTCAACAAGCTGGCGGCAGCGGACCCGAACCTCGAGAAGATGCCCTATATCGCCATCATCATCGACGAGCTGGCCGATCTGATGATGGTCGTCGGCAAGGATGTCGAAGACTCCATCTGCCGCATCGCCCAGAAGGCCCGTGCCGCCGGTATGCACCTCATCGTGGCGACCCAGCGCCCCAGCGTGGACGTCATCACCGGCCTCATCAAGGCCAACATCCCCAGCCGCATCGCCTTCGCCGTGTCCAGTCAGGTGGACAGCCGCACCATCCTCGACGGTGCCGGTGCCGAAAAGCTGCTGGGCATGGGCGATATGCTCTTCATGCCCGTGGGCGCACCCAAGCCCACCCGTATCCAGGGTACCTTTGTGCGGGATGAGGAGATCAGCCGTGTGCTGGACTTCATCAAGAAGAGCGCCACCGTCCAGTACGACGAGGCCATGATAGAGGCGATGGAAAAACACGCCATCCAGGACGGCAAGAAGGGCAGCAGTTCTGCCGACTCCGACGAGGAGGGCGGCAGTGACCCGATGCTCAAGCAGGCCGTGGAGGTGGTCATCGACGCCGGTCAGGCGTCCACCAGCCTTTTGCAGCGCCGCTGCAAGCTGGGATATGCCCGCGCCGCCCGCATCATGGACGAGATGGAAGAAAAGGGCATCATCGGCCCCTACGAGGGCGCAAAGCCCCGCGCTGTCCTCATCAGCCGCCAGCAGTGGCTGGAAATGCAGATGAATCAGCCGGATGAATAAAATTTTTGATTTCGGAAGCAATAGAGCCCTGCTGTATAGGGCAGGCATCATGAAAGAAAAAGGATAACTATGGAACATTACACCGAATTTCTCCCCATCAGCCGGGCTGACATGGAGGCCCGGGGATGGGACCAGCTGGACTTCGTGGTGGTGGGCGGCGACGCCTATGTGGACCACCCCAGCTTTGGCACCGCCATCATCAGCCGCCTGCTGGAAGCCGAGGGCTACAAGGTGGGCGTGCTGGCTCAGCCCCGCTACACCGACTGCGAGGACTTCAAGCGGTTCGGAAAGCCGAAGTACGGCTTCTTCATCGGCGGCGGCAACGTGGACAGCATGGTGAGTCACTATTCCGTCGCAAAGATCCCCCGCGCGGAGGACGAGTATTCCCCCGGCGGCAAGGGCGGCGCACGGCCCGACCGCAGCGCCACCGTCTACACCAGACTTGCCAAGCAGGCATACCCTGACCTGCCCGTCATTCTGGGCGGTCTGGAAGCCTCGCTCCGCCGCTTTGCCCACTACGACTACTGGCTGGACACCGTCCTGCCCAGCATCGCCGAGGACTCCGGTGCGGACATCATCAGCTTCGGCATGGGGGAACACCAGACTGTGGAGATCGCCCGCCGTCTGGCGGCAGGGGAGCCGGTGGAGAGCATCACCGATGTGGACGGCACCTGCTACCTGACCGACTTCGACCACCTGCCCGAGCGGTATGTGGAGTGCGCGGGTTTCAGGAAGGTCGCCTCCGATAAGGTGGCCTATGCGAAAGCCTGCCGCATCCAGATGGACAATCAGGACGTCGTCAGCGGCAATATCATCGTCCAGAAGCAGAGCGAGAAGTACCTCGTGCAGAACATCCCCGCAAAGCCCCTCGTCCGCTGGGAGCTGGATAAGGTCTACGCCCTGCCTTACACCCGCCGCTACCACCCCATCTACGAGGCCATGGGCGGTGTGCCTGCCATCCGCGAGGTGCAGTTCTCCATCATCCAGAACCGCGGCTGCTTCGGCGGCTGCAATTTCTGCGCCATCCAGCTGCATCAGGGCCGACGCGTCACCAGCCGCAGCGCCGACAGCATCGTGGCCGAAGCAGAGCGGATGACCCACGAGCCGGATTTCAAGGGCTACATCCACGACATCGGCGGCCCCACCGCCAACTTCCGTTTCCCATCCTGCCGCGAGCAGATGCTGCGGGGTATGTGCAATGGCGGCAAGCACTGCCTCGCCCCCACCACCTGTTCCCACATGATCGTGGACCACAGCGATTACCTGAAAATTCTCCGCCGCGTCCGGGAGCTGCCCGGCGTCAAGAAGGTGTTCATCCGCAGCGGCATCCGCTTCGATTACCTGATGGCCGACCCCGATGACACTTTCTTTAAGGAGCTGGTGGAGTACCACGTTTCCGGCCAGCTGAAAGTCGCGCCGGAGCACTGCGCCCCCAACACCCTCGCCTACATGGGTAAGCCGCCCATCGAGACCTTCAACAAGTTCAAGGATAAGTTCTACGAGCTGAGCAGGAAGGCGGGCAAAAAGCAGTACCTCGTGCCGTATCTCATGTCCAGCCACCCGGGCAGCACCCTCAAGGATGCCGTCTATCTGGCCGAATACCTCTACAAGAACCATATGCGCCCCGAGCAGGTGCAGGATTTTTATCCCACGCCCGGCACCGTGAGCACCTGTATGTTCTACACCGGCCTCGACCCCTACACCTTGAAGCCGGTGTTTGTGGAAAAGACCGCTGAGGGCAAGGCGCTTCAGCGCGCCCTGCTCCAGTATTATGAGCCCCGCAACGCCGAAAAGGTCATCAAGGCGCTGAAAATGACCCACCGCGAAGACCTCATCCCCCTGCTGGTTCCCGCTGAGGGCCGCATTGCGGTCCAGCGCTCGGCCCGCAGAGCCGAGGCCGCCGATGTGACCATCCACGGCGACGGCACCTACACCGTCCGGCCCAGAGGCAAGGGCGGCAAGCCCCAGAGCCGCTCCACCGCCCCGGCAGGCCGCAATCCGGCGGGCCGTCAGCCCAGCCCCGGCGCACGTTTTGCGCCCCATTCGGCTCCTGCGCATAAACCGAAAAACAATCAACAGAAAGAGAATACATCGTGGAAAACTTCAAAAAAGAAAAAGTGAACGCTCAAACGCTCATGAGCCGCCTCGCTGCGCTGGCGCTGGCCGCAGTCCTTGCGCTGGGCCTCGTGGGCTGTGATACCTCTTCCATCGTCCCGGGAGGCAGCGGCGACGTCATGCCGAACCCGGCAGCTTCTCAGACCGGAACGGCGCCTTCCGACGGGCAGGACGCCGCCTTCCAGATGCACTTCATCGACGTGGGGCAGGCGCTGAGCGTGCTGGTGGAGTGCGACGGACAGTTCATGCTCTATGACGGCGGCAATGTGGACGACGGCAGTCTGGTGGTCTCCTACTTGCAGAGTCAGGGGGTCGAGCAGCTGGAGTATGTCTTCTGCTCCCACGCCCACGAAGACCATGTGGGCGGTCTGGCCGCTGCGCTGGCCTATTTCCCGGCTTACCACGTCTACAGCCCCGTGACGGAAGCCTCCACCAAGTGCTTCAAGGATTTCGTCAAGTATACCCAGCAGCAGAACTTACAGGTGGAAGTCCCTGCCGCAGGCACCCAGTGGGCGCTGGGCAGCGCCACTGTGACCATGCTTGGCCCTGTGGCGCAGTATGACGACACCAACGATACCTCCATCGTCCTGCGCATCGACTACGGTGCGACGAGCTTCCTGCTCACCGGTGATATGGAGGCCGACGCCGAGCGCGACCTCGTGAACAGCGGCGCGAACCTCAAGGTGGATGTCTTACAGGTGGGCCACCACGGCTCCAGCACCTCCACCAGCTACGTCTTCCTGAACGCTGTCCTGCCCAAGATGGGTATTATCTCCTGCGGGGTCAACAACAAGTACGGCCACCCCCACGAGGAGACCCTGAGCATCCTGCGGGACGCCGGTGTGGACGTCTACCGCACCGATCTGCTGGGGACGATCACCGTTTCCAGTGACGGCCAGAACTACACGGTGGCAACGGAACACTTCGCCACCGACGCTGAGCTGAACACCACCGACCCGGCAGCGTCCAGCACGGCCCAGCGGGCCTACATCGGCAACGTGAACAGCAAAAAGTTCCATCTGCCCAGCTGCGCCAACCTCCCGGCAGAGAAGAACCAGATTTTGTTCTCGAGCTATGATGAAGCTGTGGCCGCAGGCTACAGCCCCTGCTCGAGCTGCATCAAATAACAAATAGACAAAAGGGAAGCCCCATCGTCAGATGGGGCTTCCCGTTTGTCATACTATCAGCGTCCGCGTCCGGCTCCGCCGCCGTGGCTGCTGCCGCCGCCCATGCCGCCAAAGCTGCCGCCGCCGCGCCCGGCTCCGCCAAAACCGGAGCCGCCGCCCATACCGCCAAAGCCACCGAAGCCGCCGCCGCGGGGAGGACGAGGCCCCCGGGGGCCTCTCGGGCCGCGAGGGCCGCCATAGAAACCACCGCCGGGGCCGAAGTCATCGTAAGGGCCGCGGGGAGGGCGCGGGCCTCTGTGCCAACGCCGTGCGCCGAACCAGCCAAACGGCCCCCAGAACCAGCCGAAGGAGTGGCCGAGAGGGGTGATAAAGATAAAGAAAACTGCGATAAACAGGATGATATAAGCAAGCATGGAGAAAATGCCGCCGATAAAGCTTTCCCAGATGGAGTAGTGCTTCTGGGGCGGGACAGGCTCGACGGAGGGCCGGGTGGTCTGGGTGTCAGAGCCGTCGGAATAGATGGTCCCGCCGCTCAGAGTGACCCCGTACACCTCTGCGATGGTATTGGCCACATTGGTGGCGCAGGTGAGGACGGCGGCATCGTACTTCTTGGCGGCGAAATCGTCCTCCATGGTCTGCACGAGGGAGCTTGCCTGGTCGGCCAGCAGGGTGCTGCGGAAGCCGTCGCCGTAGGTCAGATAGTAGTCACCGTCGGCGTACTGGTCCGACTGCATCACCAGCAGGATGAGCACGCCGTTGTTCTTGCTGGAACTGCTGATGCCCCAGGCGTTGAAGGCTTCAGTGGCGTAGTCCTCGGTGGTGGCGCTGCCGGTGTAGTCCACGGTCAGCACGCCGATCTGTGCGCCGTCGCAGCTGGAAGAGAGCTGTGCGTTGAGGGTCTTGAGCTCCGAGGTGGTGCTGTCGCTCAGCACACCGGCGTCGTCCACCACGCATTGATCTTTCGGCAGGCTGGGCAGCTGGATGTTGGAGGCCGAAGCCGCCGGTGCCAGCGCCGTGATGCCGACGGTCACGACAAGAAGCAGTGCCGCAATGCGGCGGGAGAATGTTTTCATCGTCTTCATGCGAAAAGTTCCACCTCCTGTATGCCGAACAGCTTGCCCAGCACGCTGGCCGGGAAGCCGCCGACGTCTTTCTGGTAGCCCTGGACCGCATCGTTATAATGCAGGTTGCTGATAATGGTCTGCGCACCGTTGAACTGGCTGTACTGCCCCTGCACCGCGCCCATCTTCATGGGGTCTGCGGCCTGCTCCTGCAATTTGGCGTAGAGCTGGCCGATGGCTGCGCCAAGCGTCTCGTTCGACTGGTAGAGCATATGCATCCTGCCGCCGGTGTAAACACTCAGAGAGTCCGGTGCGTGGATCCTGCCATCGGACTGCACCGCCCCGAGGCAGGCGGAAAAAGAGTCCAGCGCAGCCTGTGCCGTCTGCACTTCGGTGCTGGCTGCACCCAGTGTGTTGGACGCGGTGGTGATGATGTTGGCGGCCGTGTTGAGCCGTGTGGTCAATTCCTCATTCAGGGTATAGCCGCTGTCTGCGGCCACGCCAGTGGTGAACCCGTTCTTCACCGTGTCGTACTTTGCCCGGAGCTTCGCCCCGCCAAAGCCGAAAAAGCAGGCCAGCATCACCACGATGCAAAGCGCCACGGCCACGGCCTGCTTGCCCAGCGCGGCGGGCAGGGCCTTTTCGAGGCCTGCCAGCTTCTGCTGGAAGGGCGTCAGCCGCACTTCCTCCTCGGCGGGCGCTGCGGCGCGATAGCTGGAAGCGTCAAAGCCGCCGGTGGGTTGATTCTGTTGTCTGGAAAAATCTGCGTTTGCCATTTCAGCTCCGGATCTCCATCATCTTCTGTTTCAGCTCGTCTTCGATGCGGGTGAGCTCCTGCTCGGCAGCGGCACGCTTTGCGCGGCCCTCGCTCTGGATCTTGTTCAGCTCGTCCAGCGTCTCGATGAGGCTCTTGTTGGTCTGCTGCAGGGTCTCGATGTCCACGACACCGCGCTGAGACTCCCTGGCCGTCTCGATGGTACCCATCTTGAGGGCGTCGGCGTTCTTTTTCAGCAGCTCGTTGGTCATGTCGGTGACGGCACGTTCGGCCTGCATGGCCTGCTGGCTGTGGGCCAGACCCAGTGCCAGCACCATCTGGTTCTTCCACAGGGGGATGGTGTTGACGATGGTGGACTGTATCTTCTCGGCCATCATGGAGTTATTGTTCTGCAAAAGCCGGATCTGAGGACCCATCTGCAGGCTGATGGTGCGGGTCAGCTCAAGGTCGTAGAGCTTTTTCTCAAAGCGCTCGCACTGGTCGGCCAGATCGCGTGCGGCCTGTGCGTCCTCAGGCAGGCCGGAAGCCTTTGCCTTGTCCATCGCCTGCTGCAGCTCGTGGGCGCGGAAGTCGGCCAGCTTCTTCTTGCCCGCGAGGATATACATGCTCAGCTCTTTGAAATAGGCCATGTTCAGCTCGTACATCTTGTCCAGCATCGCAATATCCTTGAGCAGCTGCACCTGATGCTTTTCGAGGGCGGACTGGATGGTCTCGACGTTCGTTTCCGCTTTGCTGTACTTGGTCTTCATGTTGTCGAGCTGGTTACCCTTTTTCCTGAAGAAGCCGAGGATGCCCTTTTCCTCTTCGGCGGCGTCAAAGTTCTTCAGCTCCCCGATAAGGTCGGTGATCATGCCGCCCACCTCGCCAAGGTCTTTGGTGGACACTTTGGAAAGTGCCGCCTCGGAGAAGTCGCCGATCTTCTTCTGGCAGGCGGAGCCGTACTGCAGCACCTGCTGGCTGTTGGTGATATCGATCTTCTGAGCGAAGGCGTCCACCATCGCCTGCTCCTCGGGGCTGAGCTTGACCTGTTCGGCCTCGGGGGGAGCAGCGGGTTCGGGCTGCTTCTCCTCGGCGGCAGGTGTTTCCACCGGGTCGAGGGTCAGGGTGGGAACAGCGGGTGCGTCTAAGTCAAAATTGAACGTATTATCAGCCATGAGAGATTCCTTCCTTTCCAATAAAACGATGCATTTACAAACAAAGGCTCTGCTCTGTACAACCTCTCAGTCTGCTTCGCAGACAGCTCCCCTAGTAGGGGAGCCTCTGGCGAA
>OOCA01000382.1_pt1 | contig 31534 bp, 31 predicted proteins | sample 1671591 | NCBI WGS metagenome assembly OOCA01 (sample SAMN06348172, study PRJEB24527) | human gut metagenome | biome: human gut; feature: ankylosing spondylitis patient; material: feces | host: Homo sapiens | place: China | collected 2015-10 | reverse complement strand
GAATAACAGGTCCGGTCATTGCCAGACAGTTGAATTAAGCGACTTCGTGTCGCACGAACAGGTAGACCTCATCAATGGACAGCGAGATGACCTCGCTGTCCATGTTGGTGCGAGCCAGAATCACCGGGCCGGTCAGGTAGTGCTTGCCGCCCATCTTCAGCACCTGCGCCGGGTTGTAGCAGAGCTGCAGCGAGGTGTTGGGGAGGTTCAGGCAGGCATCGTCCTCGTCAAAGCAGGGCAGGATGCCGGGAGCCTCGTCCAGCGTGATGACGGTCAGTTCCATATCCGGGGCAATGGCTGCGAGGTAGACCTCACCGCCCCGGTTTGCCGCCAGCGCAGCGCAGATACGCACGTCAATGGTGATCTCCTTGGAGCGGATGGTACAGGTAGCGTTGTTTTTCATAAGCTATTCTCCTTTTGATTGCAAAAGAAAAGAACCCATCGGGTCTTTCGTTACGGTATAAGTCAGCGTTCATTCTGCCGCTGCTGTTTACGCTGCCACTGATCCAGCAGCTTGATGATGGTGTCCTCCATCTGTTTCGGGGTGTAGCTGCGCGGGAAATATTTCCGCAGGGTGTCGTTTTTGATGACCACCTTGTCCAGCTCGTCCTTTTTCTCTTCTCCCATGACCGCAAAGGCAACATCATACGAGAAATGTCCTTCCTGCGCCAGCTTTTTAAGCCGCTGCGCTTGGGAAAGGGACGGCGCATTCTGGGTGTCGTTCATCGCCTCTAAAAAATCCCGCTGTTGGTTCGTGTCGAGATACGACAACTCCACAGCGGGATTGAAGGCAATTTTCTTTTCGTCTACCATGTCCAGCAGTTCGGGGATAAGGTTGGTCAGGCGGATGAACCGCTGGACGGTTTTATATCCCTCGCCAGCATCTTCCGCAACCCGTTCAATGGACAGCTTCGACTTCTGGACAATTTGTCCAGAAGTTAAATCTGACCTAGCACCTTGATTTTTTATTGCTTCCAGCTTCATTTTGTAGGCGAAAGCCCTTTCACTGGGCAAGATGTTTTCACGTTGGAGATTCGAGTCCACCATGAGCAAAACTGCGGCATCATCATCCATGTTGCGGACAATGACCGGCAGGGCATCCAGCCCGGCAAGCTGTGCAGCGTGCTGACGGCGGTGCCCGGAGATGATCTCATAGCCACCCTCCGGGCGTGGGCGGGCGATCAGCGGAGACAACACGCCGTACTGCTCTACGCTTTCTACGGTGCGCTGCATGGACTCGTCATCCAAGACCTTAAAGGGATGGTCTTTGAAAGGGAACAGCTCCCCGATGGGAATCTGCTGAACCTGTTCCCGTTGTTGTTCCTGTCGGGATTCTTCCGTGGAGAAAATGTCATCTGCCCCTTTCAGCGACACGTTTAAGCTGCCTTTCGACATTCGCCATCACCTCCCTTGTCAGAGATTTATAGGCTTCTGCCACCTTGCCTTTGGGATCGTGCTGGAAAATGCTCTTGCCCACGGCACTGATCTCCGCAGCACGGACAGACCGGGGAATGGTCTGGTCGAACACCTTGATCTTGCTGCCGTAGGCACCTCGAATCAAATTGTCGATCTGCTGTCCGTAGTTGGTGCGGCTGTCGGTCATAGTCAGCAGGATGCCCTCGATTTTCAATTTCGGGTTGATCTGCCGCCGGACCTTCTGCACCGTCTGCAAAAGCTGTTCCAGACCTTTCGCAGACAGGTACTGCGCCTGCACGGGAATCAGGGTGGTGTCTGCCGCTGCCAGTGCATTGATGGCAATATCTCCGCAGGAGATAACTATAAATCCGCATGAAATGCGTACTTCTGGCCATAGGAGCAACGCGACTATGGTGAGCATCCCCAGCGAGGGCATACAATCCAGCAGAATGAAATCATAGTTGTGCTTTGCACTGTCCAGCACCTGTTTCAGCATCTTCTCCCGGTTCATGCAGTTGACAAGGGACACTTCCAGTCCTGCCAGTTCGATGTTGGCAGGAATCAAGTCAACGCCCTCTGCATGGTGCAGGATGCCTTCACCGGGCGGAATACTCTGATCGTCCATGGCTTTTGCCATCAGGGTGGAAAGGGTGGTGGGCAGTTCATCGGGCTGCTGCCAGCCCATGCTGATGGCAATGTCCGCATGGCGGGCAAATATAAATCTGCACGCAGTGCACACAACTAGCCATAGGAGCGAAGCGACTATGGTCAAGCTGCCCTGCGGGTCGGCATCCACCAACAGAACTTTTTTGCCCTCCATCGCCAGCCCGATGCCCAGATTTTCACAGGTGGTGGTCTTGCCGGTGCCGCCTTTCTGGTTGACGATGGCTATCGTGGTTGCTTTCTTTGAAATTTTCATCACCTCCGATTCGCTAAATCGTGGTTGGTTTGGTTCTGGTAGGAAAGCTGCATGGTGGTGGGTGCGTTATACAGAGAAGCGAGCAGGTATTGTTTCATGTTCCTGATGGGACTGCTGTTCTCTGCAAGGCACTTCAGCACAAAACGGATATGGTCAGCGTTCAGCTTCATAAATCGACTGCATACCACCTCGGCGGGCTTATCATCCCCGGCAATGCGCAGTAGCTTGCGGTTGGTAGCGCAGGTGTCCACCAACAAATCTACGATCTGATAGATGGTGTCCTCATCATCCGGGCAGAGCCGGAGCAGAAGGTCTACCTCCAAAGACTGAGAAAAATATTCTTCCAGTTGTTCGCGCTGGCTCATCCCGTCGGTTTCTACTGAATGGAAAGGATAAGTCTCACTCATCTCAGTATCATTCCAATCAGTCTTATTACATCGTACTTCGGACGGTTTCTGAATCGTATTCGGGGCGGTTGCAGAATCGTCAATATCACGATTCTTGAAGTGTTCGATTGACGTATCTAACGAGAAGTTTTTCACATAGATCAGATTAGGCTTGCCCAGTCCGCGCCGCCTGCGTTCAATCAGACCGAATTTTTCCAGTTCCCGGAGCAGCTTAGTGGCTTTCTTGTCGGCGCACCCAAGCGAATCCTGAACTTCCTGCACGGTGTAGATGATGAATACCCGGTCCTGCTTATCCAGCCAGCCGTTTTTTACAGACAGGCTCATGCGGTCCAGCAGGATGCCGTACAGGGTTTTTGCATCGGTTGACAGATCTTGAAACCGTGGCTCCTGAAAAAGAGCCTTGGGAATGCGGTAGAAGGAAAACAGTTCTCCGGCTTGTCAGTAAAAGTAGTCAAGGGTCATGTGGCTTTTTCAACGTTTTGCTCCAGCTTGTGTTCAAAAAATCAACCGCCTTTCGTTTGAAAATAAAAAGCGCACTCTTTTCTTATTGAAAAGTGGTGCGCTATGTAATATAATGGCTATATAATTTAGCTATCCAAAAGATAGTCGATGAGATATTCTTTCGGAATCATGAAAGATCGTCCGACTTTCAGGCAGCGAATTCTATGTTGATGGATTCTTCTGATGATGGCAGTCTGGCTTTTGAAACCGAGTAAAGTTGTTGCTTCTTCGACAGACAGCACATCAGGATAGTTCACAAATAATTTTTTATAATACTCTTTTGCTTGATTTTGATTCATTATCCTTGACTTTCCTTTCGTTTTGTGCCTAAGCAGAGGAGCGTTTTGCCCTGCATCCCTCCTGAACATCCCTCCAATTTCCATTTGGGCGGTCCAAACCGAAAAAACAGAGTAGAGGAAAAACGCATCGAAAAATCGTGGATATTTCAAATTATTGTTCGTTGAGGCGTGAATTTTGCCTTTGCACAGTGGGAACCAGATATCACTAGATATCACTGGATGACACCAGATGGAAGATGCGGATAAAAACTCAAAATCCCTTGTGCTAATAACACGTGTGGGTTCGACCCCCACCACCGGCATAGAGAAGCCGACTGAGAGGCATTCTCAGTCGGCTTTTCTTTTTAATTTTTCCCTTGTCCATCAGGAACGCCGGGAACTGAAATGCTGCAAAACTCAGCGGCGGAGCCGGCTGTTTTAACTACTGTTTAAGACTTTGTGGTTTTCTGTTCATAAACTTCTGGTATCCTGTACATAACGAAACGAGAAAGAGGGAGCTTTATGAACGCCGAACTCACTTTCCTGCAATTCCTGCAATCCCTGCACAGCCCCATGCTGGATGGAAGCATGTGTTTTATTACCCGTCTGGGAGACTCCGGTATTCTCTGGGTGACGCTGACAGCGGTGCTGCTGGTGTTCCGCAAAACGCGGCGGGTCGGATGTGTGCTGGCAGCGGCGCTCCTCATCGACGCTGTCCTCTGCAATCTTCTTCTCAAGCCGCTGGTGGCCCGCGTCCGTCCATGCGGCATCCTTACGGAGGTACAGCTACTTATCCCGTACCCGGACGATTTCTCCTTTCCTTCGGGCCATACGGCGGCGTCCTTCGCCTCGGTGACAGCCCTCTGGCTGGCCGGGAAAAAGCAGTGGGCGATGGCGGCTCTGCCGGTAGGCGTTCTCATCGCATTCTCGCGGATGTACCTCTGTGTCCATTACCCGACGGATATTCTGGGTGGTGCCATTTTGGGAGCCGCCTGCGGATGGGCGGGAGCATGGCTCGTAAAGAAAGCAGAGCGCCGAATGGCCATCCCGCGGAACTGAAAAAAGAAGAAGAGACCGCCGTACAGCAGCTTGCTGGACGGCGGTCTCTTTTGTTATGGGGAACCGCTTATCTGCGGGAACATCTCGGTTTTCCGCAAAAAGCCCAAAAGATATGCAGGCGAAGCAATGCAGCCTCAAAAATCGGCTTCAGTAAAAAGAAAAGCACTGTGCTTCCTGCGAAGTACAGTGCTTTTTTGGTGGAGAATAGCGGGATCGAACCGCTGACCTCTTGCATGCCATGCAAGCGCTCTCCCGAACCACCTTGAAACGCACCCCCAGAAAAGCGTGTGCGAATGGGTGCGATTTAGCGTTGATACGCCAAATTCGGTTGAAAAGTGATTTTCTGTCCAACAATCAGCATAGTAGCATGAGAACAATTTAGGTACAGAATTCATTTGGCTGTATTCTACAGTCGGATTTACCTGCTGTCAAGATGTTTCATGTCATTCATGCCGCTAAAGCGAGTCAATATCCTTCTATTTCAAATTACATAGCGCAATTCGACCCCAAAAATCGAAGTTGCGCTTTTTTCATTCCTCAATAATTTTTTCACCGGAGGTTTATACAATGTTTTTATCTCATTGTTGCTTTCAGCCCTTGACACAACCGTATGACCCTTGACTACTTTTACGGACAGGCCGGAGAACTATTTTCGTTCTTCCGCATTCCAAAGGCTCTTTTTCAGGAACAGCGGTTTCAAGATCTGTCAACCGATGCAAAAACTCTGTACGGCATCCTGCTTGACCGTATGAGCCTTTCTGTTAAAAATGAATGGTTTGACAAAAAAGGTCGAAGGTCGGCGACACCGTGGGCAGCAGTTCTTCCACCACCGAGACCATGTGCGTCATCTACGATTTGAGCTACCTCGAGATGACCCTGGACGTAGACGAGCTGGACATCCTCGACATCGCGGTGGGCCAGAAGGCCGAGATCACCGCCGACGCCATCAGCGACCGCACCTTTGAGGGCGTCGTCACCAGCATCTCCTCTGCAGGCACCACCAGCGGCGGCACCACCACTTACCCCGTCACCATCCGCATCGACGACACCGGCAGCCTCATGCCCGGCATGAATGCCACTGCCGCCCTTGACATTCCCCCTTGCCGGCGTTATGTTATTGTTAAGGCGACAGCCGGTTTCGCCGTCTTTCGCCTCATATTAAAATCGCTCTTATTTTATAGCTGTCTGGACTTTACACAAAATTTGGGAAAGACCCATTTTTGTCTAACTTTTGGGGTTCATTTCAGTATCCGGAGTCTCTTTTTTGGCATTTTCTTCAATGTTTTTGCAATTGGAATCTATAGTTTCGATAGCTGTTTTCTTTCAACGGCATGGATAAGCTAGACCTTATTGCTTTGCAGAAACAGCGCATCACCCGAAATTTTAATTATTTTTCGCTCTGATTCTGATATACTATCGTTAAGACATCGATTTCGGAGGTCCACATGGATACAAGTATTTTCCGTTATGTGCTCGAGGTAGAAAAATACAGAAACATTACCCAGGCGGCGAAGCGACTGTTTATCTCGCAACCGGCACTGACCAAACAGCTGAATAAGCTCGAAAAAGAGTTGGGCTTTTCGCCTTTTGACCGCACGCACAGCCCGATCAGCGTTACACCACAGGGCGAGATTTTTCTCGATTTTGCTCGGCGCTATGTGCAGCTCGAAAGCGAGATGATGGATAGTCTTCGACAGTTTAATCAGATTCCAGCAGAGCCTGTACTGATCGCCACAACGCATCGTGGTGGCGCCTACGCTGCTGTTCAGGCAGCACCTTTCATGATGACACATCCAGAGATACATCTCAGTTACCTGAATCGCAACTCTCAGCAGTGCGAAGAAGAGCTGGAAAGCGAATCCATCGACTTAGCCATCTATACTGAACCTGTACACTCCGAAAATATCGAGTATATGCCAGTACAGGAGGATCCGCTCGTATTTGTCATTCCACAGGAATCACCGATTCTGGAGGACCTAGATATCTCCGATAATTCACTCGAGCATCCGGTTGAAATCGACATCAGCCGTTTCCGTAATCCGTCGCTCCGATATATTCTGGCGACGCCAGGTCAGGGGCTGTATGATGCCGAAAAATCTTTTTTCAGAAAATATCACATCACACCGATTCATCCGCAGCGCATTGATTATGTTGACACACGATATCTCGTTGCCTGCAGCGGCTGTGGCATCGCCCTGTTGCCGCACATGACGATTCGTAATTCATCTACTGGTCAAAACCCGGTCTATGGCACGATAAAAGGCGATACTCTGTATCGTTATGTCATCGTCGCCCGAAAGAAGGGCCGCAACCTATCCCCTTCTGCAGAAATCGTCTGGCGTTACATGATCAGCGCATCTGCTAAAAACCGATAACATTTTGGAATCAGGTTCATAACAGAAAAAGGAGAAGCATTCGTCATTCAATTTGCAGTACAGAGCGAGTGCTTCTTTTTCTGTTTTATGGCGCTATGTCCATTCCAAATGGTTATCGTCCCATAGAGGAATCGCCATCGTCACAATCTTGCACAATTACTCCCAATTTTGTACAATACATTTATCAAATTTGCCGGCAAATAAAAGTGCTTTAAAAATTCGGTATCACTTTTTGGGAGGATTTACTGTGAATAAGTTAAAAGAAACGAAGATCCTTGGGTTCCCTCTGTGGATGTACCTTATATTCAGTATACTGATGATGGTGATGGCAGCCAATGATTGGATGCTGACCAACATGGTCGGCGCACTCGCCTTCGCGATGATCATCGGCACACTGCTCGGCTGGGTCGGTGACCATATCCCGGTCTGGAAGACCTGGTTCGGCGGCGGCATGCTCTTCTCCTGCCTCGTAGCCGGCGCGATGAACACCTTCCACCTGATTGGTGAAGGCTCGATGGAAGCCCTGAATACCTTCAACGGCTCCACCGGTTTCCTCGATCTCTACATTCTCGTCCTGATCACCGGCTCTGTGCTCTCGGTTGATCGTAAGATGCTCATCAAATCCTTCGCCGGATTCATTCCGACGATTCTTGCAGGTATTGCAGGTGCACTCGGCCTCGCTGGTCTCGTAGGTGCCATCACTGGCGTCGGCGCAATCGAGGCGATCGCCACCTATGCAATTCCAGTCATGGGCGGTGGCAATGGTGCCGGTATCACACCGATGAGCAAGATGTGGGCTGCTGCAACCGGCGGTGATGCCTCCTCCTGGTATGCATCTGCCTTTGCAATCATCAGCATTGGCAATCTCTGCGCCGTCTTCATGTCTGCACTGCTGAACAAGCTCGGCCAGATCAAGCCATCCATGACGGGTAATGGTCGTCTCATGGTCGGTGAAGAAAATGTCAGCACGAAGTCCAGTGACGTGAAGCCGACCGCAGCCGACTACGCAACCGGTCTCGCACTCGGTGTCGTATGCTTCAATGTAGCTAACCTCTACGCAAAGCACATCTCCATCATCAACCATGCAAACCTCGGCTTCAGTATTCATACCTTCGCTTTCATGGTCATCCTGATGGCGATTCTGAATATGACGAATATCCTGCCGGAAAACGTGAAGGCCGGCGCAAGGGGCATGCAGCAATTCTTCGTAAAGTATATGTCCTTCCCACTGATGATTACCGTTGGTATCGGTACGAACCTCACAGACTACGCGAAGGTCTTCACAAACCCAGCGTATATCGTCATCATCATGGCGACTGTCATCGGTGCGATGATCGGAACCTTCATCGTCGGTAAGCTGTTCCACTTCTATCCTGTAGAAGGAATGCTGACTGCCGGACTCTGTATGGCAAACGGCGGTGGTGCCGGCGACGTACAGTGTCTCGGCGCTGCACACCGCATGGAGCTGATGTCCTATGCTCAGATTTCTTCCAGAATCGGTGGTGCCATCATGCTCGTCATCGCAAGCTTCGTCTTCGGTAAATTCCTGTAATCCTGGAGGTACAGTATGGCAAATCAGAATCCTTTGGCTACGAATCTCACGCTTGAGCAGCAGAAAAATCTGTTCGGCAATGCTTACTTAAATATGCTCTGGCACTGTCCGACCGACCCGCGTTTCCACTACTGGGTGCATCTCCCAGACTACTACTACGACGAAGAGGAGCATGAGTACTCTCTCCTCGTCATCATCCATGGAACCGGCTGTGCAATCGAAGAGTACATCAAGCAGGCGAAGGAACTCGCCGACAAATATCATATGGCTGTGCTTGCACCTATGTTCCCGGGTGGACTCATTCAGCGCGATGACTTCAACAGCTATAAGCTCCTCTCCTGCGACGGCATCCGCTATGATCTGATTCTCCTCGATATGATCGAGGATATGGCGAAGCGCTATCCAGGCGTTCACACAGATCAGTTTTTCATGTTCGGACACTCTGGTGGCGGGCAGTTCGTAAACCGCTTCCTGCTCGCTCACCCTGATCGTCTGAAGGCCTGCTCCATCGGTGCACCTGGCCGTCCGACCTTCCTGAATCCAGACGAGGACTACTTCTGGGGTATCCGTGATTTCAAGGATTACTTCGGTTATGATGTCGACCTCGAAGCCGTAAAGAAGGTACCCGTCCTCATCAGTGTCGGCGAGCTCGACAACAAGTTTATCGGCGACTCCCCGTATGGCGATAACCGCGTAGCCCGTATGAAGAGCCTGCAGAAAAATTTCCAGGAGCACGGCGTCCATACGGAGCTGACGATCCTTCCGGGCTTCGCCCATGAGGCTGGTGAAAAGGAACGAGTGCAGGCCGCGCAGAAATTCTTTATCCAGTATTTATAACTCAAACTACAGTTTTTTGAATTTCCTTTCTTTGTACCCTCTTTTTAAAAGAGGGTACATTGCGTATTTCTTGCTTTTCCTTCATACTTGCGTACTTTTAGCAGATTATGAAAGCAAGCAGAATTTCTATTCTACGGAATCAACTATTCTGCACTGGAAGCTGCCGTCCGGCGAATCCAACAGGATGTTGATTTCCTGATGAAGTATCTCCCCAAGGTGCCTGATGATGCCTATGTGAAAGTGGAGACCACGAAGATTCTCAAACAGCTTCGCTCTCACTCCTTACATTGAGGGGGAGTGATGCGTCCACCTGCAAAACAGTCGGACATCGAACAAGCATTTTCAAAAGCAACGAAATAGCAAGAATTGGGGGTTGCCGTCCATGCGCCTGCAAAATCAGGCATTTGGCTGATTCTCGATGCAACCTCTAAGAAAGCAAAAAGAAAAGCACCGTACTTCAAACGAAGTACGGTGCTTTTTTGGTGGAGAATAGCGGGATCGAACCGCTGACCTCTTGCATGCCATGCAAGCGCTCTCCCAGCTGAGCTAATCCCCCATAGCCTGTGTCGTCCCTGACGACGTGTGTTATTATACCAGCTGAAAGGAGAGTTGTCAACAACTTTTTTTATTTTTTGTGAACGACGCTGCGGCTGGTGCTGCGTTTGTAGTAGAACAAGTACTGCTGTACGATGCCAGCCTGCTGATCATAGGAAGGAAAAGGGTCGTGGCCGCCGAATTCCTCATCAATGAGTCGCTGTATCCAGACATCAATAGGAGCCATCGCGGTACGGCCATAGCCAAAGAGGCAGACGCAGTTTGCTACCTTTTTGCCGACGCCGTCCAGCTCGAGGAGGCGGGAAAAGAGCGCGTCGTCGGGCAGCGCCGCCAGAGCACCGAGGTCGAGTGTGCCGCTGGAAGCCTGAGCGGCAGCGTTCTGGATGTAACGGGTGCGGTAGCCCAGACCACAGCCCATCAGCTGCGCCTCAGAGAGGCCGCAGAGCTGCTGCGGGGTAGGGAAGAGGAAAACTTCATCGCCTTCGGCACTGAGAGGTTCGCCGCAGCACCGGGCAAGGTGTTCCACGGCGGTGCGGATGGCCGGAATGCTCTTGCGCTGGGAGATGAGAAAGGTGATGAGCATTTCCCATGGGTCCTGATGCAGGATTCGGATGCCCTGCCCGAAATCGAGCGATTTGTCCAGATAGCTGCTCTGTCCCGCCAAGCTGCACCGCAGCGCGGCATAGTTCCGGCCCAAATCAAAGTAGTCGGCCCAGTACTCCCGATCTGAGCCATACCATGCGGCGTCGTATTGACCATCGCCCAGCGGAGTCAGATAAAGAAGTGCGCCGCCGGAAAGAAAGCGGTAGCGCCCGTCGGGCAGCTTTTGTGGCCGGAAGCACTGGCCGCTTTCGATGATCTTGTCGAGGTCAAAGTCGTCTTGGATGGTGACGAGCTGATGGGTGAGGGAAACTGTATGCATGGAAAACTCCTTTTTGGAAAAATTGTGGCGATGCCCGATTCGCGGTGGAAACTGATTTCTATCCGTACCCTCCGCGGGGAGGGTGACAAATTACGCTCGGCGACCTTGTCGTCGCGCTCGTTATTTCTAGCCACGCCCTCCGCGAGGAGGGCGACCGATGAACAGGAAGCGACATATTTTTCCGGCGTTTTATTTCTATCCACGCCCTCCGCGAGGAGGGCGACGAAGTCGCTGGTCACGAGGGCGGGGTTGTAGAAATTTCTATCCACGCCCTCCGCGAGGAGGGCGACAGGAGTTCTCGTCCAAATGGAACGTCCTCTCTCAATTTCTATCCACGCCCTCCGCGAGGAGGGCGACCACCCGCACGCTTGCAGCCTGCGGCTTGGATCGCTATTTCTATCCACGCCCTCCGCGAGGAGGGCGACTCCTTGTTTCCGTTGTAGATGACCACCATAGACGGATTTCTATCCACGCCCTCCGCGAGGAGGGCGACGGCAAAGCAAAAGCAACTGGACGCATTACAACGCATTTCTATCCACGCCCTCCGCGAGGAGGGCGACCTTGGCCATCGGGGACGGATATGTCTACCTGATGATTTCTATCCACGCCCTCCGCGAGGAGGGCGACGATACGGCAGCAGCTTCAAGCCGGCCTTTGTCAGATTTCTATCCACGCCCTCCGCGAGGAGGGCGACATGGCCGTTGCGTCCAGCTCCTCAACCAGCGTATCATTTCTATCCACGCCCTCCGCGAGGAGGGCGACTCGATTACCTCCGAAGATCTCCGTTGTATACGCATTTCTATCCACGCCCTCCGCGAGGAGGGCGACATGTGATTTCGGGCTTGTCCCGGTTGTTTTTCTATTTCTATCCACGCCCTCCGCGAGGAGGGCGACGGTGTCAGGAGGAGCGGAAAGCTCACCGGAAAGGAATTTCTATCCACGCCCTCCGCGAGGAGGGCGACCGAATTGACTTCCATCCTGATTTTGTTCCTAGAGATTTCTATCCACGCCCTCCGCGAGGAGGGCGACCGGGAAGAAAAAGGGCCGGAGGTGATGGTGGATGATTTCTATCCACACCCTCCGCGAGGAGGGCGACATCTGGCCGAACTCCAGAACATCATGATGCGAGCAATTTCTATCCACGCCCTCCGCGAGGAGGGCGACGAAGCTCATTGTGGAAGCGCTAAATTACTACAAGCTATTTCTATCCACGCCCTCCGCGAGGAGGGCGACTCCTTGGTCTTGCGGCCGGTGTCGCTGGCGAGGGTATTTCTATCCACGCCCTCCGCGAGGAGGGCGACTAGAGGCTCTTTGACGGCCTTTCTGAGCCTTTTGATATTTCTATCCACGCCCTCCGCGAGGAGGGCGACGAGCATTGCGGGAGCAGCAGCAAACAAGCTCTTTGATTTCTATCCACGCCCTCCGCGAGGAGGGCGACTTCTAGAAACAGGCTGTTGAGCACAGACCTGTCAATTTCTATCCACGCCCTCCGCGAGGAGGGCGACGGTCGCGGCCAAGTCTACTTCGTAAACCTCTTCTTATTTCTATCCACGCCCTCCGCGAGGAGGGCGACCTTTGAACTGCTCATCGTAATTTGCTATAACAATATCATTTCTATCCACGCCCTCCGCGAGGAGGGCGACAGGGGTAGCCCTGTGCAAATATCTTGTCTTTGGCATTTCTATCCACGCCCTCCGCGAGGAGGGCGACTACACCTCAGTCACGACTTCGCCCACGCTTGCCAATTTCTATCCACGCCCTCCGCGAGGAGGGCGACTGATTATTTCAATTCCATCTACACGGCTGTTGCTAAGATTTCTATCCACGCCCTCCGCGAGGAGGGCGACGTCTTGAGTGCCTTGATTGCGTCAGCATCAAAGGTATTTCTATCCACGCCCTCCGCGAGGAGGGCGACCATCAAGATGCCACGCAAGCACCTCACCCACGATATTTCTATCCACGCCCTCCGCGAGGAGGGCGACCAGCAGGGTTGTGCCCATGCTCTGTGCAATCACAGATTTCTATCCACGCCCTCCGCGAGGAGGGCGACTTCAGCGGTCAGAGTGGCAATCTTATCCTGCGTATTTCTATCCACGCCCTCCGCGAGGAGGGCGACCGTCCATTTCTTGAGGAGGTATAGATTATGGGCAAATTTCTATCCACGCCCTCCGCGAGGAGGGCGACGTACTGGTCTGCCTTGAACATCTTGTCGTACAGATATTTCTATCCACGCCCTCCGCGAGGAGGGCGACTTCAGAAGCAGGCCTTCAATCTTCAAAGTCGGATTATTTCTATCCACGCCCTCCGCGAGGAGGGCGACGCCCGCCAGAGAACGGGAGGTATCCTGCTGGGAATTTCTATCCACGCCCTCCGCGAGGAGGGCGACAACGTAGAAAGATTGTTTGTGCAAGAACGGTTTGGTCATTTCTATCCACGCCCTCCGCGAGGAGGGCGACCCGGAAGCTCCTCGGGCAATCGTCACCTTGTAGTTCATTTCTATCCACGCCCTCCGCGAGGAGGGCGACTGAAGATGGTGATGTAGCCCATCACACAGTTGTCATTTCTATCCACGCCCTCCGCGAGGAGGGCGACTTTTGGACTTCGATGTGCTGATTGGTACGGATGAGATTTCTATCCACGCCCTCCGCGAGGAGGGCGACCTCGTGATATTCTTCCTCTTTCTTCTCCTGCCAATTTCTATCCACGCCCTCCGCGAGGAGGGCGACTGCTAACGCTGTTGCCAAGTTTAATGATTTTTACATTTCTATCCACGCCCTCCGCGAGGAGGGCGACGGCGTTAAGCACAGATGTCCAGTCAAGCTGAGACAATTTCTATCCACGCCCTCCGCGAGGAGGGCGACCTGCCAAGGGATGCTCTTGCGGCTCTCGTTGTAACGATTTCTATCCACGCCCTCCGCGAGGAGGGCGACTACTCTTTCGACTGGTGCTTCTCGTCAAGGAAGTAATTTCTATCCACGCCCTCCGCGAGGAGGGCGACATGCGGTGTCGTGAGCGGTCATAAATTCCGACTGATTTCTATCCACGCCCTCCGCGAGGAGGGCGACTGGATGTCCGCCGGACGGCTCAATCAGGTCGCAGATTTCTATCCACGCCCTCCGCGAGGAGGGCGACTATGCTGGCATGGCTCAACAGCTAAGGGGGACGCAATATTTCTATCCACGCCCTCCGCGAGGAGGGCGACCTCCAAATTCCTCGTTCGTCAATTCGTCCATCGCATATTTCTATCCACGCCCTCCGCGAGGAGGGCGACTACCCCTCTTTCGACAAAATGACACAAAAGCAAAATTTCTATCCACGCCCTCCGCGAGGAGGGCGACGATTTTTTACTTCGTGACGCAGGTGTTTTAATCATTTCTATCCACGCCCTCCGCGAGGAGGGCGACACAACAAAGCTGGAAATTGATTCGAGAGATATTTCAATTTCTATCCACGCCCTCCGCGAGGAGGGCGACCGACAAAGACTATCCAAAACGAGTTGCATATTATATTTCTATCCACGCCCTCCGCGAGGAGGGCGACACGGTGAGCCAGGCGCTGGTGTGGTGCAGTGTGGTATTTCTATCCACGCCCTCCGCGAGGAGGGCGACCTGTGGCCGTCCTGTGCCTTCACCACCGCGATAATTTCTATCCACGCCCTCCGCGAGGAGGGCGACTGCAGCGCGTGATAAATTGCATCCAGCTTTTCCAATTTCTATCCACGCCCTCCGCGAGGAGGGCGACATAATAGCGTAAGGAAAAGCCGAAAGGCTTGTAAATTTCTATCCACGCCCTCCGCGAGGAGGGCGACCCGCGCTGTGTGAGCTGGACGCAGCGCTGAATAAGATTTCTATCCACGCCCTCCGCGAGGAGGGCGACGCCTACTTCTGCACCGTTTGAGAGGTGCAGAACGAATTTCTATCCACGCCCTCCGCGAGGAGGGCGACTCCACCAGCCAGAAAGGTAGGCGGAGAGCAGTGGATTTCTATCCACGCCCTCCGCGAGGAGGGCGACGCTGATGGCGGTCATGGCCGTTTTGAGGGTCTTATTTCTATCCACGCCCTCCGCGAGGAGGGCGACATAATAGCGTAAGGAAAAGCCGAAAGGCTTGTAAATTTCTATCCACGCCCTCCGCGAGGAGGGCGACCAGTCACCACGGACGGCGCAGAGCTGGGGGAGAAATTTCTATCCACGCCCTCCGCGAGGAGGGCGACTCCAGCGCCCGGAGCTTTCCCGGGTGGCGTTCTGATTTCTATCCACGCCCTCCGCGAGGAGGGCGACCGCACTCGACAAGCTGAGCGAGGGAGGCGTGGAAATTTCTATCCACGCCCTCCGCGAGGAGGGCGACCGGTGCAGGCGAGAGCGGCGTGGCGCTGGGCGAGAAATTTCTATCCACGCCCTCCGCGAGGAGGGCGACGAATCGTCCAGCCGTTCCGCTCAAAGCCGTTCGGATTTCTATCCACGCCCTCCGCGAGGAGGGCGACAACGTACCGGAAGGAGCAGCCTTCTGCTTTGACGATTTCTATCCACGCCCTCCGCGAGGAGGGCGACAGACTTGATACAATTAGTAACATCTCCCGGACACATTTCTATCCACGCCCTCCGCGAGGAGGGCGACGAACGTGCGGCCGGCATGGGCAAAGCCTGCGCCATTTCTATCCACGCCCTCCGCGAGGAGGGCGACGACCGGAGCAGCATTATCACTTTGCGCTTGAGAAATTTCTATCCACGCCCTCCGCGAGGAGGGCGACGCTGTCTGTGCTGTGTAGCCATTTCGGGTGCGCTGATTTCTATCCACGCCCTCCGCGAGGAGGGCGACCTTGTGTGCGGTTGATACGCCGCCGGGCAAAAATATTTCTATCCACGCCCTCCGCGAGGAGGGCGACGTCACATGGACATTTATTATTTTAATGTCCCATGCAATTTCTATCCACGCCCTCCGCGAGGAGGGCGACGTACAACGGCAGTATGTTCACGAAGAGCTTCGAGATTTCTATCCACGCCCTCCGCGAGGAGGGCGACACGCAGCAACACCGGACTTGGAGTATATTCTCCAATTTCTATCCACGCCCTCCGCGAGGAGGGCGACTCGTCATGCGGATAATCGCGGCTTGGTCAATGCTATTTCTATCCACGCCCTCCGCGAGGAGGGCGACGCTGTGGCGGTCTGCCGCCAGTTACTTACTGAGTATTTCTATCCACGCCCTCCGCGAGGAGGGCGACACATGGGCATTTTTCGCAATCGCTGTTGCAGTGTTTATTTCTATCCACGCCCTCCGCGAGGAGGGCGACCGAAACTCATGCAGGAATTGACGAAAACCTACAAAATTTCTATCCACGCCCTCCGCGAGGAGGGCGACTTCCACCTCGATATTGCTGGCAAGCGCCTTTTTCCTATTTCTATCCACGCCCTCCGCGAGGAGGGCGACACTATCGGTTAGTGCGCCTGGCAAAGTTTGACGAATTTCTATCCACGCCCTCCGCGAGGAGGGCGACCGTTTCAAACGGCGACAGGATATCAAGCTGACAATATTTCTATCCACGCCCTCCGCGAGGAGGGCGACCCGAACGTGACGACAAAGTGGCCGAACGCAATTTGATTTCTATCCACGCCCTCCGCGAGGAGGGCGACATACCATACTTTTTCTATTTTGTCAAGAGGTTTTTATTTCTATCCACGCCCTCCGCGAGGAGGGCGACATGGGCATCGACATCGTCAAAAATTGGAGGAAAGAATTTCTATCCACGCCCTCCGCGAGGAGGGCGACGAACGCAATTTCAAAATCGCACTGACCGACGAACATTTCTATCCACGCCCTCCGCGAGGAGGGCGACCAGTAGAGGGCAACAAGCCCGAGGAGTAACAAAGTATTTCTATCCACGCCCTCCGCGAGGAGGGCGACTTGGCGTCGTCGGTCATGGAATACTTTCGTGTGATTTCTATCCACGCCCTCCGCGAGGAGGGCGACTCGAGAGCTACATCCAGAGCCCCGCAGTCGAGGAATTTCTATCCACGCCCTCCGCGAGGAGGGCGACCTGCAGGATGCAGTGGAGGCGAAAAAGAAACTGCGTCGATTTCTATCCACGCCCTCCGCGAGGAGGGCGACCACCTATCAGGGCATACGATGGAAGCGAACTGGCAATTTCTATCCACGCCCTCCGCGAGGAGGGCGACGAAAAAGCGTGGAGAATCAAACAGTATCGGCAAATTTCTATCCACGCCCTCCGCGAGGAGGGCGACACAGCATTCCGGGACTCGTAGACCATCACTAAACAAATTTCTATCCACGCCCTCCGCGAGGAGGGCGACGTGTCCGTTCCGGTGAGGTATAGCTCCTTTTTGAATTTCTATCCACGCCCTCCGCGAGGAGGGCGACCGTGAAAACGTGGAACGTGAGAGACCAGACCGATACATTTCTATCCACGCCCTCCGCGAGGAGGGCGACTTTTTGGCCCATTCGACGGTTCCAAAACTTGCGATATTTCTATCCACGCCCTCCGCGAGGAGGGCGACAGTAACACGTCTTACCAAAGAGCAGTTGAGGACATATTTCTATCCACGCCCTCCGCGAGGAGGGCGACTGGCTGCGCTCAACGACTGGCTGAAAGGAGAACAATTTCTATCCACGCCCTCCGCGAGGAGGGCGACTCGAACGCATTGACGGACAGCTTGTGGAACTGTATTTCTATCCACGCCCTCCGCGAGGAGGGCGACCCGTCCGGCTGTAATGCGTCTGTGCTGCAATGTCCGATTTCTATCCACGCCCTCCGCGAGGAGGGCGACGTCCGAAACTGTGCAGATTTGGACACACCCAAACATATTTCTATCCACGCCCTCCGCGAGGAGGGCGACAGCAAAAACAGAGACAAAATCTCTATTTTCTTATAAATTATACAACATTCTGCACGAATTTAGAAGAGCCTTGATTTACAACGGGTCAAAGAACGATCCAAATCATGCAAAACGACACAAAAATCCGGTGCGAAGGTGCCGGAAAAATGCTGAGAACTCACCCTTCGCACCGGGGCGGGAAACTCAGAACAACAGCAGGCCGTCCTGCTCGAAGGGCGGATGAACGCCGATATGCTCCACCTTGCTCTTATAGTTGTTGCCCAGCTGGTAGAAGCGCAGGCTGTCCAGCGCGGGGTCGATGAGGGCCGTCAGCTCCGCCTTGAGAACGGCATACTGCGCGGCATCCAGCAGACACTCGAACACGGAGTTCTGCACCCGCTGGCCGTGGTCCACACAGCGCTTGGCGACTTTGCGCAGACGTTTGCGCCCGGCAGGAGTTTCGGTATTGACGTCGTAGGTGATAAGGACCAGCATACACATCCCTCACTTCCAGAAAAATGGCGGGTAAAGCTCCATATCGCCCCGCAGGGTGCGGGCCAGAAGCAGAGCCTGCACATAAGGCACGAGGCCCCACGGAAGCTTTTCGTTCAGGAACGGGTGGGTGATAGTCTCCTGCTTGCGGGTCTGCCACCCGCCCAGAAAGGCGCGGCGGCCCTCATCGGTGAGAAGGACAGCTCCGTTCTCCTGCTTCTGGAAATGCTTCGGCGTCATGATTTTCTGGTTGATGCAGGAGAGCACGAAGCGGTCGGCGTAAACAGTGCGCAGTTCTTCCATGAGGTCGAGGGCGAGGCTCCTGCGCCCGGGCCGGGCGCGGTGGAGAAAGCCGACGTAGGGGTCGAGGCCCACACTCTGAAGAGCCGCTGTGCAGTCGGAGGCCAGAAGCGAATAAGCGAAGGAGAGCAGGGCATTGGTGTTGTCCAGAGGCGGGCGGCGGCTTCGGCCAGCGAAAGAAAAATCATCGTGCTGCTGCAGGATGAGCGGATCAAAGCAGTCGAAATACCGCTGTGCCGCCTCGCCCTCCAGGCCGCGAAGCTGGTCGAGGTCGTCGCACTGCTCGATGAGGGGCAGCGCTGCCGCCAGCTGAGCGCTGGTGCGCTTGAGCTGTTCCACCGGCACCCGCTGGGGATGGTCGCGGGTGGCCCGTTCCAGCACCCAGCGGGCGTTATAGACTTTGCCCAGGATGAAATTGCGCGCATAGAGACAGCTCTCTGCCTCGCTGTCTGCGATGCGGTACTGGGTCTGCCGCAGCAGGACGTTGCCCCGCTCTTCGCCTACAGCCCGGGCCAGAAAGCGTCCCTGCGGGCTGAAAAAGCTCAAATCGACCCCGAGGCGGGCGCATTTGCCCATCAGGGCAGGGCTTGCGCCGGGATAGCTGAAGCAGACGATGCCTTCCAGCCTGTGGAGCGGGACCCGGCCAATTTCAGCCTTGTTGCAGAGCAGGACGATGTTCTCCCCCTCGAGGGAAAGGTAGGCGTCCCTGTTGAGGACGTAGAGCGTGTTCAAAAACTTTCTCATGGCGCGGCCTCCTGCATCTCGTCCAGATGGGCGCGGAGATAGGCTTTCGGGTCGGCACGCTGATACAGCACGGGGAGGCAGAGCTCTTTGAGGGAGCAGGCGCTGCAGTGGATGCCGGGCTTTGACTTGGGGGTATAGCCCCGGGCAAAATAGGCGTGCATCTCGTCGGCCATCTTCTGGGTGGCCTGGCGGAGTTCTTCGGTCAGCGGCACGACCTCCCGCCGCCGCGTCTCTTCGTAGAAGAGCGCACCCTCCGGGATGCTGCACACCAGCATCTCTTCCAGCGCCATGGCCTGTGCGCAGAGCTGCAGCCGGTCGGCGTCGCTGGCCTTGGCGCGGCCATGCTTGTACTCGACAGGCATGGGCTTCCAGAGCCCTTCCGCGTTTTGCAGGGGGATGCCCTCCGGGTCGGCCCGGAACTCGACGACGTCGCAGTTTCCGCTCAGGCCCAGCCGACGGCTGACCACCTGCATCCCTCGGGTGATGAGCAGGCCGCCGCGCCGTTCGGTCTGGTTTGCGTCATGACAGCGGGCGTGGTCGAGCTGGCCTTCGACGGTGCGGCGGTTCTCCGCCCACTGCTGTTCCAGATGGATGAGCGCCCACTGGCGGCGGCAGAAGCAGAAGTGCTGGATGCCCGACAGGGGCAGCCAGTCGTCCGGGCCGCCCATCAGGACAGCCTCTCGCAGGTGACTCCTTCCGGCAGAGTGTCTGCCACCGTGACGGTGTAGTCGCGGTAGCTGCGGGCGGCGTCCACATCGGGCTTGCGCTGGACAGCGACGGAGTCGAAGAGCTTATAGGCCGGGGCATTGCCCAGCTCAGAATCGTGCTTGAACACGATGAGCTCCCGCACGGCCATCTTGCCGCGGGCGGCGCTGTGGTCGTTCTCGAACATATTCAGAATAGCAGTCCACAGAAGTTTCAAATCATCCTCGGAGAAGCCGGTGGTCTTCCGGGCGAGGTTGGCCGAGACATAGCCCTCGGCGCGGTAGAGGGCGTAAGGCACGATGTGCTTGCGGCCCATCTCGGTACCCTTCTTCTCGGCATCGGCCTCGGTGGTGATAGCCACGCGGGTGATGGTGACTTCCTGCGGGACGATGGGGTCCACCGAGCGGGCAAAGCTCAGCTGGACGGGGCCGCGCACCTGACCGCAGTTCAGCGCACCCTTGACGAAGGTGGTCATGACAGCACCGAAGGTGCGGATGTCGAAGTAGTTCTCACACATATAGTCCCGCAGCCTGGCATCGATGTCGGGGTCGGCCTTTTTGGCAGCTTTCAGGTCGGGGGCGATGCCCAGCGTGCTGATGGCCTCGGCGTCGCTGCGGTTGAGGGGAACGCCGTCCTTGATGTAGATACGATAGCCTTTTTCGTCCTCTTTCAGGGTCTCGACATAGTTGCGGATCTTCCGCTTGAGGCAGACATCGGTCACCAGACCGTAACCCGTCTCGGGGTCGATACGGGGCATGTTGCCTGCGTCGGGGTCGCCGTTGGGGTTGCCGTTCTCGACGTCGAACAGGATGACGAAATCATAGCGGTTCTTGATGGGCTCAGACATGGTTTATTCCTCCTCATTCTTTTTGGCGTAGCGTTTCTGGGTCTGGTGGTAGTAGCCGATCTCAAAGGCACCCTGCTCCGGCAGGCTGAGCCGCGCCGGGAAGCCTGTCTCGGGCAGCTGGGCCATCAGCTCGGTGAGCTGTTTGCTGAAATGCACCTCGTTGGGGGTGCTCATCTTCTGCAGATGCTTCTGAGCCAGCTTGACCAGCGTAGGGAAGGCCGTTGCCGGGGTGGCACAGGCCGAGTTGAAGTACCGGTCTTTGATGGTGGCGTTGATGCCGGGATTGGCGACGCTCTGGATCGTCTCCAGCACAGAGAAGAGACGCCCCAGAACATAGGGGACATTGCTGCTTTCGTTCAGGCTCACGGTAAATACCTCCTTGTTGAGCTCGGTGGGGTAGTTGCGGAGATAGTAGGCTTTCAGGATGGCGGCGCGGCCCCGGGTGACTTCCCGTTCGGCCCGGATGCGGAGGGTCACGCCGTTGAGCAGAGTGGCGGGATAGGGTCCGCCGGTGAGGATGGCCCGGAGCAGATCGCCCACCAGCTGAGGCGATGGATTTTTGTCCCGGGATCTCTGGTTGACCGTCTCCTGCGCCAGCGCCCAGACCGACAGGTTTTCCCGCTTGTCGAAGGCGGGGCGGGTGATTTCGAGCCGGTCGGCGTGGTCCTGCAGATTTTTGGCAAACTGTCCGAAACTGCTGTGCAGGAAGAACCGGACGGAGAGCCGGGCCGCGTTGGGCGAGATGCCCAGCACATAGAAGTTCTGGTTCGGGTCCAGCTTGTCATCGAGGAAGGAGACGGGACGTCCCTGAGAAAGGGCTTTCAGTGCGGCGGCAAGGTCGCTTTCCGAGACGCCGCGCGCCTCGGAACCGCCGCAGAAAAACATCAGCATGGCGTTTGAGTAGGCGGGAGCGGCGTTTTCGGCCCAGCAGACGATGGTGGTGTCGCCGATGCGCTGACAGCAGTTCCGGTCAGCCAGCAGCAGATTGAGGGCCGTGGTGTAGGCGAAAGCCGCGTACTCGCTGACGGGGGCGTTGGCACCCTGCTCATGGCCATAGGAGCAGAAAGCGGGTGCGTTGAAGGAGACCAGTGCCGCACCGGCGGCCTGTGCGCCCATCACACCTTTGATGGCGGGGTGGATGCGGGCGATGCCGGCCTCTTTGCCGGTGATGAGGCAGCGGGCCGTCTCGGCGTCTGCATCAGAGGTGTCGAAGGCGGACTGCCAGGCGTCCCGGATGGCGTCATCTGTGGTGGCCAGCCAGTGGGCACTGTCGGGGGATTCGTAGCCGAACACAAGGTTCGCGTTGTTGTTCAGGTCGGCCCACTGCTTTGCCAGCAGCGGGTGGGTAGATGCCGCAGCGGGGTTCCAGCTGTCAAAAAAGGCGAGGATGGCTTTGGCGGCAGGGGAGTCCACGCCGTCGAGCACCTTGTGGTGAAGGGAGGCACAGGCTTCGAAGCACTGGCGGGAGCGCTCGGGCTTGCCCTTTTCGTCTGCGCCCAGAAGATAGGACGTATTGTCGCACAAAAAGTTCGCGGCGACGCCGGAGGCGCGCTTGACCCGGTGGGGGACAGGGAGCTCACGGGGGGCGATGACGGTCTTTTTGTCCTTGGGGACCTCCTGCCGCAGGTCGTTGAGGGCGAGGAGCTGGCCGTCCGGGCCGAGGCGCAGCTCATAGCTGACTTTGAACTTACTGTCCCAGCCGGGGGCCTCTACTTTTTTCTGTTCCCGAAGCTGCTCGTAGTAGGCGGTGAGTGCTTGGAGTATCATGTAAACACCTCCACGTCCCGGCATTCCATCACGCCGTCCACCAGCTTTGCGCGGAAGAACTGGCTGCGGATGTTGGCCGAATCAGAGTAATCGAGGCTGTGGAGCATGAAGCCGAGGTCCTGCGTGACCTTCAGCGCCGGAATGCCGCCGCCCGGCCACTCCCGGAAGTTGGCCGGGAACTCCCGGCACCCGAAACAGGGCTGGTGATAGCACTGGCCTTTGCGCAGGCGTCGGCGCAGGATATCCTGAAACTTGCCGGGATTGTCGCTGGGGGCGGCCTTGTCCGTCAAATCAAAGTGGCACTCGATGACGTAGTGGACGTCCTGCAGGACCATCGCGGCCCGCTGCTGGATGTCCTCCGAGGTGTAGAGCACCGGCGGCGTGCCGCCTTTGGCCGCACTGAGGGCGGCGGAGGACAGCAGGGTGGACTTGACCTCGTTGCGCCGGATGTTGGTAAACCGGATGGGCCGCTGGGTGTATTCCTCCGTGGACGCTTCGTCCTCGGGGTCAAGGCCGAAGGGCTTGAGCAGATAGATGCGGTCAACCGTATAACGCAGCCCGGGGTGCCAGTAGATGGCCTCCACAAGGCCCCGCGCGGCAGACGGAGTGATCATGTCGTAGCTCACACGCTCAGTCTTCATTTCCGGACGAGTGAAACAGGCATAGTCGCCCCATACTTCAATGAGCATGGACATCAGCATCGCCTCCTTTCCGGGTGAAGTTGAATTTTCAGACTAAGATGAATGTTAGCCATTGCAACCACCTCTTTCAAAAATTATTTCATTTGTTTAGTTCAAATGCGTTTGACATGTCTCCTTAACTTCAATATAGCACTTTGTAGAGGGCTTGTCAATAAAATGTGCAAAAAAATGTTGCGGACAGGTCGGTTCTGACCTATACTAGTTGTGTCGTTGGCGGTATTTATGCCGCCGATGCGGGTTGAAATATTTGATTAGTGTCAAATGCGTTGAGAGAGAAGCGGTAAGGCGGTGTATGCTTTGCCGCTTCTCTCTTTTTAGAAGTAAAGGCCGATGCCGGTCTCCACATCCATGGCAAGGCCGGTCTTTTCACTGTAGCAGCTGGTATCAGTGAGGATGGCCGATCCATCGGGCCGCAGTTCCAGCGCCCCGGCGGCGTCGAGCTTGTCGAACTGGTCCTTATAACAGGAGACACTGTAAACGCCCAGCTTCCGCAGCAGCGTCCGGGTAACATGACCGCTGCGCAGCTGCTCACAGAGGGCCGCGCCCTCGCCGACGGGCAGATAGACCGTGCGGGCAGCGTTCTCGATGAGGCGGAATTCCTCCGCCACCTGCGCGAAGGGGAACTGGCAGCCCCGGATGCCCCGGAGAAAGGCGTCCAGAATGCCGTGCTTGTCCACGGCGTCGGGGCCGCGCAGGTCGGAGAGCTCGTTGAAGTAGAGCTGAATGGCCCGGGGCGTGTCCAGTGTGTCCTGATGCCGGGCGGTGTAGTCCAGCGCGCTGACATTTTGCCTGAGCATCTGGGGTGTGGAACACTCGTCCAGCCGGAACCGGTAGACGGTGCTTTCCTCTGCGCCCCGCCGCCCCTCGCGGTTGCAGCGCCCGGCAGTCTGTAAGAGCGAGTCAAGACCGCACTGCTCCCGGTAAGCGACGGGAAAATCCACGTCCACGCCCGCCTCGATGAGAGAGGTGGACACCACCCGGCAGGGCAGACCCACTTTCAGCCGCTGGCGGATGTCGTTCAGCTGACGGCGGCGGTCGGCGGCGCAGAGCAGGGTGGTCAGGCAGTAGCTGCCCTCGGCGGGCAGAGCAGCGTAGAGCTGCTGGGCCGTCTTGCGGCGGTTGACCACGCAGAGCACCTGCGGGTGCCGGGCCAGCCGGGCGGCGAACTCCTCCTGCGGCAGGGTGCCGAGGTCTTGCAGTGTGGTGCGCCGGAGCACTTCGTAGAGGCGGGCCGCGTCGGGCGTGATCTCCTGCGGGTGGAGTTCCGGCGCAAAGCGCCGGAACAGCGGCTCAAGGGCAGGCTGGGTGGCCGTGCAGAGGACAGCCGTGGAGTGGTAATGCTGGATGAGCTGGGCGATGGCGCTGACGCAGGGGGCAAGATAGTCGCCCGGGAGGGTCTGCGCCTCGTCGAAGATGATGACGCTGTCGGCGATGTTGTGGAGCTTGCGGCAGCGGCTGCTGCGGTTGGCGTAGAGCGACTCGAAGAACTGCACTGCCGTCGTCACCACGACGGGGGCGTCCCAGTTTTCGCTGGCCAGCATCTGGCGGTACTGGGCGGGGGTCAGGTCGTCCTGCTCAACAGTCTTGTACTCGGCGTTGGAGAAGTCGGCCAGAACATCTTCTGCGCCCAGCAGGCCCGAGAAGACGGCGGCGGTCTGGTCGATGATGGACATATAAGGAATGACATAGATGACCCGCTTCATCTTCTGGGCGGCGGCGTGCTCCAGCGCAAAGGCGAGGGAGGCGAAGGTCTTGCCGCCGCCGGTGGGTACGGTGAGGGTGTAGAGCCCCTGCGGGCCGTGCGCGCCTTTCTCGAGACAGGCGCGGAGGACGGTGTTGCGCTGGACGCTGACGGGCGAGGGCGATTCGGCCCTGAGATAGCGCTGCGCCTGTGCCGAGACGATGTCCCGCAGTGCGGCGATGTCCGTGCCGCCGCCCCGGGGTGCGGCCTTGCCGTCCATGAAGGTCTCGGTGTCGATGAAGTCGGCGTCCACGAGGCAGGAGTAGAGCATCCGGGTAAAGAACGCGAGGCTCAGCGGGTCGGCGCAGGCCCACGCGGGCGGCGTCGAGGCGGGGAGCGTTACTTCCTGCCAGCCGTCGTAGGGGTCTACCAGCTTCTTGCTCCGGCCAAACAGGGTGGCGTCGCCCGGGTCATCGGCGGGACTCCCGCCGTCGGGCAGGCCGCTGTGGTGTCCGGCCACCGCAAAGGCGGCGTGGGGATGGTGGCGGACCCAGGCCTCCTGCGCCCCGGCGGTGGAGTGGTCCACCTTGGGGCCGCCTTTGAGCCGCAGCTGGAAGGCGTCGCTGTACTTCCCGACGTCGTGGAGCCACGCGGCAAATTCGGCCTCACTCTGCGCCCCGAAGGGGGCTGCGAAGGAACCGGCCAGCCTGGCAGTGCCGGCGAGATGGTCGTAGACGGTCTGGGTGCGGGTTCCGTCCTCGCTGATGTGGGCAAGACGTGTGGAGTGCTCCATAAAATGACCTCCTGACTCTGGTTTGCAATAAGGATACGCTTTTGAAAAAGCGGCTGTCAACAAAACGCGCTTTTCAACGAAAAATTCTGGGACTTTGCACAAAAAGCAGACGGAAAAATCTGCAATGTGACAAAGACGAAAGAAACGAGTTTTTTCTTATTTTTATGATAATGCAAATGCTGTCCGATAAACTGGACTTTTGCTTATTTTTCAGGCAAAAATGAAAAGAGAACTGCGTTTGCTGTGCTGAGGGAGGGAGACCGTCTGTCGGCAGAGAAAAAATGAAGATGTTGTGTACAACAACACCGCATTAAGATGGAATTAAGGCAGGGTTAAGAAAACTGCAAGAAAAGTGCAGAGTTATTCCATCTTGGAATGGACTTTCGGGAAAATCAAGGCGAATATCCCCCTTTTCATTTGCTGAAATCTGTTGTATTATGAATAACGGATATGGAATCTGAGCAAAATGCGCCTGGATGAAGCGCAAACGGGAATGATAAGAAAAATAAAGGGCAATAGGGGGAGAGCTACGATGGACGAAAAAGATTACGAGCTGCTGCACGCGCTGGACGAGACGCGCAACATCACCCACGCAGCGGACAAACTGTACATGACCCAGTCGGCACTTTCCAAGCGCATCAAGGCGCTGGAACAGGAGCTGGGGGTGGAGATCGTCCTGCGCTCGCGGCAGGGCATCCGCTTCACGCCGGCCGGTGAACAGGTGCTGCTCCACAGCGCTGCCGCCGCCCGCGAGATGGAAAAGATGCGCCGCCAGCTGGCTTCCATCCAGGGCGAAGCCTGCGGTACCCTGCGGGCCGGCATCTCGGTGAACTTCTCCTACTACCGCCTGCCCGAGGTGCTGACCGAGTACCACAAAGCCTACCCGAAGGTACGCCTCGACATCGCTACCGGCCACAGCCGGAACATCTATCAGCAGATGCTGGATTCTTCGCTGGACGTGGCAGTGCTGCGGGGCGAGTATCCGTGGGACGGCACCCAGTTCCTGCTCTCGCAGGAGAATATCTGCCTGATCTGCAGCGAGGAGAACAAGGACAGGCCCATCTCCGATTACCTTTATATCGACCACAGCAGCGACGCTACCATCAGCGCCCAGATGGCCCGCTGGCGCTATGAGAACGGCGTGACCAACGATGCGGGCAATTTTGTGGTGGACAACATCATGGTCTGCCGCGAGATGGTGGAGCGGGGACTTGGCTGGGCGCTGATACCGGAAGTGGCGCTGGATAACTTCAAGGGCTATGTCAAGCCCTGCACCTTCGAGAACGGCGAGCCCTTCGTCCGGCGCACCTATATTTTCTGCCAGAGAGACGCCGCTGCGCTGCCGCAGGTGAAGCTCTTTATGGACATGCTCAAAAAGCACCGCTGAGAGGAGAAAAACATGGAAACGACTGTTTCGCTGGTCCAGATGCTGGATGCACGGGAGCGCCGGGTGCAGCACCAGCAGGAGCTGCTGGCCCGGTACCACAAGCCGCTCATCTGCTTTACCATGAATATCTGCGGCCCGGTAAAGGATTCGCCCCTCATCCGGCGGGGCTTTGCGCGGGGGTGTCAGCTGCTGCGCCAGCAGTTTCTGCGGGCAAAGCTGACGCCGCTGTATCAGGACGCCGTCCGGGAAGTGACCGGCTGTGAGGCGTTCTATGTGCTGGACGCCGACCCGCTGACCATCAAGAAATTCACCACCGACATCGAGGACGCCACCCCGCTGGGGCGGCTGTTCGACATGGACGTCATCCGTCCGGACGGCCTCAAAGTGGACAGAGAAGAGCTAAACCTCGAAGGCCGCCGCTGTCTTATCTGCGGCGGGCCTGCTAAGGTGTGCAGCAGCCGCCGCATCCATACCGTGGCCGAACTGCAGGAAAAGACGACGGAGATCCTGACCGAGGCCCGGGACGCGCAGGACATCGCCGACGCGGCCCGTCTGGCCGTCCGCGCCCTGCTCTACGAAGTGACCACCACCCCGAAGCCCGGCCTTGTGGACCGGCGCAACAGCGGAAGCCATAAAGACATGGACGTCTTCACCTTCATGGACAGCGCTGCGGCGCTCTACCCCTATTTTGAAGCCTGCGCCCGGACGGGCTGCGAGACGGCGGAACAGCCCGCGCCCGAGACCTTCGCGGCCCTGCGGCCTCTGGGTTGTGAGGCCGAGGGCGAGATGCTGGATGCCACCGGCGGCGTCAACACCCACAAGGGTGCTGTCTTTTCGGTGGGCATCGTCTGCGCGGCGCTGGGACGCCTCGACCGCTCCCTCTGGGCCGACGCTGCCCGGGTGCTGGCGGAAGTATCCGCCATGACGGCGGGCCTGACCGAGAAGGATTTTGCAGGCGTCACTGCCGAGAACGCCGCCACCGTGGGCCAGAAGCTTTATATCCAGTACGGCATCACCGGTGTGCGGGGGCAGGTGGAAGCCGGACTTCCCACGGTGCTGAATGTCGGTCTGCCGGTGCTGGAAGAGGGCCTTGCCAAGGGTTACGACTTCGACCGCGCCGGCGGCGGCGCACTGCTGGCCATCCTGGCCAACAGCACCGATACCAACATCATTGCCCGCTCGAGCCGGGAGCGTCAGCTGGCCCTCACCGAAGAGCTGAAAGCCCTTCTCGCCCAGACGCCTTACCCGGACAAAGATGCGCTCGCGGCGCTGGATGACCGGTTCATTGCGGAAAATCTCTCGCCCGGCGGCAGTGCCGACCTGCTGGCGCTGACCTGGCTGCTCCATTTTGTTACTACTGAGGGGAATATCGATGAGTGAATATACCATTTCGCAGGTCTATCCGACCGATAAAACCGTTCTGGCCCAAATCGACACACTGCTGGGTCAGGAGGGCATCCGCCGCGACGGCAATCTGGACTACATCTGCGCCATGTTCGACGAGGAATACAACGTCATCGGCACCGGCAGCTGCTTCGGCAACACCCTGCGGTGCTTCGCCGTCAGCAGCGCCCATCAGGGCGAGGGTCTGCTGAACCAGATCATCACCCACCTCATCGAGGTGCAGTGCGCGCGGGGGAATATGCACCTGTTTCTCTACACCAAGGTGAAAAGCTCCAAGTTTTTCGGCGACCTCGGCTTCTACGAGATCGCCCGGGTGGAGGATACCCTTGTCTTCATGGAGAACCGCCGCGACGGCTTCGGGGCCTATCTGCGCGATCTGGAAAAGACCAGGACCGGGGGCAAAAGTGCGGCCCTCGTCATGAATGCGAACCCTTTTACCCTCGGTCATCAGTATCTTGTGGAAAAAGCCGCTGCCGCCTGCGACACGCTCCACCTGTTCGTGGTCAGTGAGGACGCCAGCCTCGTGCCTTTCGCCGTGCGCAGGAAGCTGGTGGAGGCGGGCGTGGCCCATCTGCCCAACGTCGTGCTCCACGACAGCGGCCCCTACATCATCTCGAATGCCACCTTCCCCAGCTACTTCCTGAAGGATGAGGTAGCCGTCATCGACGGCCACGCCCGGCTGGACCTCGCCGTCTTTACGAAAATCGCGGCGGCGCTGAACATCACTGCCCGCTATGTGGGCGAGGAGCCTGCCAGTCAGGTGACGGGGCTTTACAACCAGATCATGTGCGAGCAGCTGCCCAAAGCGGGTATCGAGTGTGTCGTTGTACCCCGCAAAGAAGCAAACGGCAAGGCCATCAGTGCTTCCACCGTCCGCCAGTGCCTGCAGAGCGGCGACTGGGATACCCTCGAAACGCTGCTGCCCAAGACCAGCCTCGACTATTTCCGCAGCCCGGAGGCAGAGCCGGTGCTGGCGCGCATTCGCAATGCGGGCAATGTCGTGCATTACTGAGAAGAACTTCCGCTCTCTCTTTGTGGGCAGGACAACGAAAAGCGTAAACCGAAAAAAGCAGACGCTGCACAAAGCGTCTGCTTTTTTGTATCATTCAGTTTGTGGTCTGGGCGGCGGACTGTATCATCTTCCAGACAGACTCGATGCTCTGGCGTATCTGAGCCAGCGTGGCGATGTCCTCGTCATTCATCCGGGAAGCCGGGGGAGAGAGCACCGTCTTGGCAGAAGTCACCGTGCCGGTGAGCTGGATGTGGACGTTGTGGTCCGGGATGGTCAGCAGCACATGGATGGGCGTGGTCTTCGAGAAGAGAGCGTCCGTCGAAAAGCCGAGCACGAGGGTCGTGCCGTCGGCTGCGGCGGGGAACTGATAGTAGCGGTAGCCGTCTCGCGCGGCGGAAGGAGAGACTTTTTTCAGCCCCTTGAGCGAGAGGGTGAAGCCGGAAAGCTCCTGCAGCTCGACCGTGTTCGTCTCGACGCCCAGCACGGCGGCAGCCTGCGTCTGGGAGATGTAGTCTCCGAGGCTCCACTCGGGCAGAAGAACGCTTGCGAGGGAGAGTTTATCGGTGACAGCCTGACGCAGAACGGTGTAGAGCTGCCCGATGTCGAAGAGCGTCTCTTCCGAGTCGATATAGACCCGGGTGAAGGGAGACGTCCTGACGGAGTCGTCTTCGTTGAGCTGGTAGAAAGAGAGCTGCAGCTTTCCGGGCGCATACTGGCCGCTGACGCTTCCGCTGGAAGCGTTCACCCGTTCGAGGATGTTCAGCAGCGGCGGCTTATCCGGGCTGTTGGGCGCTATCTCATACCGGAAGGTGAAGGATGCACCGGTTTGCAGAGCCGAGATTTTGCTGTGCAGCTGGAAAAAGACCACGCCCACAGCGGCCACTACAGCCACCAGTACGACCGCTAAAGCAACAAACAGCGGATTGACACGTTTTTTTGGAGATGCCATCTGCAAGACCTCCTGTCATAGACTCTATGATTATAGCATACGAGCAGGCAGACGAAATGTCAAGCCGGAACTTGACGTTATCAGACGGTCAGCGTATACTGTCTGATACATCTTATATAAGGTAAAGGGAGGCAGAAATGAAAATAGCGATCTTAGGTACCAGCGGCAGCGGAAAATCCACGCTGGCAAAGCGCCTGGGGGAGAGATACGGCCTGCCGGTGCTCCATATGGATACCGTGCATTTCCTGCCCGGCTGGGTGGAGCGGCCCTTCGCCGAGGAAGAAGCCATTGTCCGGCAGTTTCTCGGCGAGAACGCAGGCGGCTGGGTCATCGACGGCAATTATACAAAGACCTGCTATGCCCGGCGGCTGGAAGAAGCGGATAAGATCATCGTGCTCTGGTTTTCACCGCTGGTCTGCCTTTGGCGGGCGGTACGGCGCTGGCAGCAGAACAAAGGCCGTGTGAGGGAGTCGTCTGCGCCCGGGTGCGAAGAGAAGATAGATGCCGAATTCGTTCGCTGGATCCTCCACGATGGGCGTACAAAGCAAAAGTGGGCGAAGATGGAGAGGATCGGGGAAAAGTACCCGGAGAAATATGTATTGATCCGGAACCAGCGGGAGCTGGATGGGTTCTTGAAGGAACTTTGAACTGGTTGTCGCGCCGGTGGCGCGGGGGCAGAGCGCTTTTGCATTGGGGCTAAGTTCTCTTTTGCGTGCCAAAAGAGAACCAGAAAAGCACCCGCTTCGCGCGCCTGTGCGCGGGGCAGAGCGCTTTTACGTTAAGTGGAATTGTTCTCTTTTGATGTCAAAAGAGAACCAGAAAACCACCAGCGATTTCGACGCGCTGGACCCACGAGAAAGGGGCTGCTCGCCCCTTTCAGACCCCGAAGGGGTTGTCGAAACGGAAAAAAGCTAGTCGCTGCGCTTAACGCTTTTTTCTCGTTTCTCCGATTTGCTGCTTCGCAGCGGGTGTTACCTCTCTGCTGACGGTAACGTCCAGCAGAAACGTGAAATCTTCGGCGGAGCCGTAAATGGGAGAAGCACAAAAAAATGCGTTTAGCGAAGCGGCTAGCATTTTTGGGCTTCGACCTCATCTTTGGAAT
>OOCA01000362.1_pt1 | contig 32862 bp, 37 predicted proteins | sample 1671591 | NCBI WGS metagenome assembly OOCA01 (sample SAMN06348172, study PRJEB24527) | human gut metagenome | biome: human gut; feature: ankylosing spondylitis patient; material: feces | host: Homo sapiens | place: China | collected 2015-10 | reverse complement strand
TGAAAACCCAATAGTTTACATTATTCTTCCTAAATCCATCCGTATTTGGGCGAGTTTTTGTATATTTGAAAACAGGATTCAAGTATAAAACTCGAATCCTCTAGTTTTCTATTTACACAAAATCGTGGACAGTGCCTATTTATAGTTGCGACAGCAACTCGAATTTTGAGTAAAGGATAAAAAATACTCCGCCCCACGCCTCCCGGCGCAAGTCGGAGTTCAGAACACATATCAGGAACTTATGCTGTAACCCTTGCTTCCAAGAAACGTTGGGCATTGTCATTGACCAGCTTAACAATTCTATCATGGAACTCTGTATTGGAGTTGCACACGCCACGGCTCTGTACCACCTTGCCTTCTGTCAGTGAGAACTCCACGGTTTCGATACGGTTACCTTGTCGGTCGTGTGCCGAGAGAATGACGGTATCGGTCTTTGCGTAATATTCGCATTGGAACACGCAGTGCTTCATCTTTTCGCCCTCCGCCTTGTATGCCTCCAAAGAGTCAAGCACGGAAATTTCAATGTCATTGTCACGGATGACGATGCCGAAGAAGCAGGACTTGTTCTTATAGAAGTCCGCCTCGTATCTTTTGGCTCTCTCCATCCGTTCCTTGTTCCTCCGTTTCTCCTCCATGAGGTTCACCTTGTTCAACCAACGGTCATGCTCGGCTTTGAGGTCTTTGGGGCAGATGTACTTTGTATTATAGATGTCCCGTCCACATTTGTCAAGCAGTCGGATGGTATCACACCAAATATCATAATCCTCCGGTTTGTAATGGTGTCGTGCGGCCACCTTGTAAGACTGCCAAAACCTGTCAAGGTCGTGAGGGTAATTGATAAAATACGCTACGGCTTGCAAGTCCTTGGCTTTCATCATCGTCTCTATCCGATGGTCGGAAAGCAAGGCATTCGCCAAACGTATGGGATGAGTATCGGGCAGTCTGCCCTTCATTCCGTTGCGTCTTAGCTTAGGTATGACGGAATAATAGGGATAGACGTATGTATTGGAGATAACCCAATGAACATCGGTCATGTTTCTCAGTTCGATGGATGAAGCCCAACTGAAGCTGTCCTTGTAATATCCCAAAGTCCTTGCCAATGAAGTGACGGCAGTTTTTCCTTTGCTGCCAAGCCACAGACGGCACACTTCGTTACAAAAGACTTCCATCGGCTTACCTTTCCTGTAGTTGGCAGTAAGCAGGAACACTCGCTGCACTTGCATACCGTCCACCGCTTCAAGGGTGGAAAAGTAGCTTGCCTCTTTATTTTTGCGTGCCAGCGTGTCAACCGCCTGCAAGCGGTGTCCGCAGTGTGGGCAACGGGCAGACTTGCCTTTTCCCTTATAGTCAAACTTACCTCCGCAATCTCCACACGTGCATTTGTGCCCCGAAGTGCGGAAAGCGATATGTTTCACGACGTTCCGTATAGCCCAATCAACCGCTTTAGACCTGATGGCGGCCAGCCTCTCGTTGGAGGCTGCCACCGCTTTTTCAAATTTCGTTCTCGGTTTCATGGCTTAAAAATCAAAAAGTGAGGATTGGGGTTGTATTGTCTCTTGCGGCTTGCTTGCCCTTGGCTTGGAGTGGCGCACCTGCAACTTGCGCATTTCTTCCTCTTGGTAGCGTTTGAGGGCGATTGCCTTTTGCTCCGCCTTTTCAGCCTCGGTCAGGTCTATATGGTGGTTCACTACCACATCACAGTTAATAGGCTTTCCGATTTCCAATGTAGGCTCGTCAATCGCATGTACCGCCATTGAAAACACCTCCATGTCGGAGAAACCGCAACATCCCGACTGCTTTACTTCATTCAATATATAAGTGACCACATCGTCAATGGTGCGTTCTGTGGTTTCATACTTGGCACGGAAGAGTTCATCCTCTTTTGCCCTGTTGTCAAGATAGTTCTTGATGATTTCCTTGAATTGCTCTGTTCCTTTCATATCCGTTCTGATTTATATGTGTCCGTATGTTAGAAATGATACCCGAAAACCGCCCCAACATAGAGTTTATCCCCAATTTCAAGATTGCATATTAGGGTCATCAGCTCCCTCGACCGTTCCGCCAGTCCGTAGCCGTTTGCGAAGTCCGTTACAAAGAGCGCATCGGTGTTAAGCGGATTGAGAATGGCTTTCTGTAATTGGTAAGCCGGACCGACCCATTCCATGATGTTCGCCTCATTGATGTCTGCCACCCTTGTATGGATGGTATCAAGATAGCTTTTCCGCCATTCCGCAAAACAGCCTTGGAATACAAGCGTTTCTCCGTCCTCGCTAAGGGAAAACATATCCGTGGGCAATATGCGCCCTACAAGGTCGCGGATGTTCTCTTTGCGTTCCACTTCGCTGTTCTCGTAAGCATAATCAAGGGAAGTCATGTCCCCTGCTTCGATGTGGTCAACTCCGATATGCTCTTCCTTGCTTATCGGTTGGTTGCTGATTTGATAAATGATGCTGTGCATAGTCCTGATATTTGATGGTTCATAAATTGCTGTCCTGCAACGGCAGTGATTGGAGTATATCCATAAACGGCATGGTGTTGATGTCCTTGTCGCCAAAAAGCACCTTCCATTCCGGCTTGACGAAAACCAGATGGAACTCATCCACCCTAAAGCCCTTCAATGAAGAATAGCAGTCAATGGTGGCGAAGTTCCTGCCGTCCTTGCGGATGTGGGCATATTCGGGTGGCATACCGAAGCAGCACCTGCGGATGTCATCTCTGTTCCATAGCAGCGTGAGTTCATACACACTGCCATTGAATGTTACCTTTTCGTTCCTGTCTTTAAGTATGATAGCCATAGTTCTTAATTTTTTCCCTTTTGTTTGAAGCCTTTCGGCTTCTCGCTTCCAGGATGTTTACGATACCTGCCTCACGGAAGGTATAAGGGCCACAAGGCAAACGTGGCCAGCGGAAAGAGGTCGGAATACCCAATTTGGCACAAATTGCGGAAGGCTGCCGGCCGCTTTCCGTGCAGCCAAGTGAAACGCCGTTTGCCGCCGGCACTGCCCTCCGTTTCTTTGTATCGGAAAATCCACAGGGAGCGTGATGCCTGTATGTTGTGGAAAAAGAAAGCCCCGATGTTGGTACACCGGGACTTCATGGAATAAAGTATCAAAAGAAAAGCCATCAAAAAAAAGCCCCGACACCTTACCTGATAATAAAGATGCCGGGGCTTAAAGAATTTAACAAAAGGATTTGTGCCTACATCAACGGCACCTCAAAAGATTTCACCACACAAAGGGCTTCCTTGTCGAGGATGAACCAGTATTCAGAACGGTAGGGATTGCCGCCCGTATCCTTTGCCTCGAACTCTATCTTGACCTTCCAGCCGTTGAAGGGCTGTTTCGCATTGCCATGGGGATTCCCTTCATAGACAATGAGGCCTCTCAACGCCGTCATCGCAGCCATCTGCCGCTCCATCAGGTCGGACATCGCCTTGTCGTCGGGGTTGAAATTCTCGAAGCCGTTCGTTTCCTTCATCACTTTCTCGTTGATTTTCATCATCGCCATTGACAGTGCCATCTTCTCATCCATGGTCACATAGTTCCTGCCGAACACGGAATCCGCTTTGCTGATGCCAAGTATTTTGACGGATTTAGGGTTGTCGACCGAAGCCATCAATGCCTTCTCCGCCACTTCCACCGCCCGGTTCTCCGGCTTGCCGGAACAACTGACGAAACAAACCACACCGCCCCAGAACAGAACGGCTGAAACCAAAATAAGGATAATCAGTGAACCCTGTCTCATACCTTCACAATTTGAAGTTTGTCAGGCGCAAGCCCCAGCCGTTTGCGGTAGATGGAGCCGTCATCCCGGTACATTTCCAGTTCGGAAGAGGTGATGCCCTTCTCACAGATTTCCGTTGCCTCGGCAAGCGTTAGCTGGTGGCCGCCGATGTTCCTCCAGATGGCAAAAGAGCAAGGTTTCTCTTGATTGCCGTAGTTGGAGCAGTTGAACGCCCGGCTTCCCACACGGATGTCTCCGCCGCAGTGTGGGCACTTGCCGATGACCGGGCGCATATTTACAGCTCCGTCATCCGCCAGTTCAAGCACGGTCGGGAAAGTCTTGCCTTCCTTGGTGGCAAAGCCGTCCAGCAGAATACGGCGTTTCTCCAGCAGCTCCGCCACTTCCCCGTCACCCATCTTGCGGTTGCCGATGATGCCGTTGATGTTGAGCACGCAGGACGGATTGTCTCCGATATTATGCTCACAGCGGTAGCCCTTGCATGTTTTCACTACGTTGCTGCCACACAAGGGGCAGCGGCCTATGATTTTCTTTTCTGTTTCCATTTTTCTGTTTATTTGTTGTACGATATGCCTGTTCCTTACTTACCATTTGAGCAGGTAGCCTTGGTTCCATTCCGCCACGATGCCGCCGATGATGTTCTTGCCCGACATCACGTTGGCCCATCCTTCCGGGTCGAGGGAGAACCAGAGGTCGTTCCACGACAGCGTGCGCACCTGCCACGCCAAGATGAAGAGGTCGGTGTTGATGGCCTCCAGTCTTGTGACCACCTCGTTGGCGATGTAGTAGCGTTCCGAAGAGTTCAGCAGGTTCACCTTGTGCTTCTCGTTTTTCCCGTCAGAGCCGGTCACGTTGTAGCTGCCCGAAGACACCAGCTGTTTCATGAAGGGATAGAGGGCAGCCATCTGGGTGGCCGCGTCCGTCAGCTCGTCCGAAACGATGGCGGCAATGGCCGTCCCTTTGAGGTTTCCGCCTACCGATTTTGTCAGCAGGCTGCAGTTCTTGGGGATTTCCGTTGTTACCAGTTCCCCTGCCCGTTTGATTTGGTACAGGTTCTGCATCGCTCCCTGCGCGTTCGACAGGTATTCCAGCATCTTGTCCTCGACGCTGTGAACACGGTCGAGAGCTAATGTTACGGCGGCTTCTGCGGCGATGATGCGCTCCTGGAGTTTCCTCCGCTTCTTGTGGATGCTTTTCAGTTCCGCAGTCTGTGCCACAACCGCTGCGGTCAGGGTCGGGTCTGTCTGTTGGGCGAAGACGGGAACGCCCCCTGCGCCCAACCCCAACAGGACGGCAAAAGCCGCCAGTCGCTTTTTGATGAAGATTGATTCCATATTCCTTAGATTTTAAGACCGGCACTTCTGCGACCGGCCAAATTTTCCTCACGTTCCTCCTTATGTGGAGAGATGATTGGTGCAATCGGCTTGTTCAGCAGACAGTCGTTCCAGTCCTTGAACGCCTTGGGTGGCAGCCATTGCCCCATCCGATGACGGATGGAAAGGTGCTCGTTGACCTGTGCCGTCAACGGGCGTTCTGGATTCAGCTCAAAAGTCTTTCCTTTGGCTTCCACTGACAGTGAATTTTCCTTCTTGTTGATTTTCATCGGAATGCCCTCAAGCAACGCCATCATGCGCAGCCCGTAGATGCGTCCGGCAAGGTCATTGTCGAAGCAGTCGTATGCACGCGCATCGGGAAAGCGTTCCATCACACCGGTTATCTGTCTGTCCGAGAAAGTGCCTCCGAGCGACACAAGGGCAATGTCTGTTCCTAATTGCGCCCGGTTCAACTGATAGAAAGCCATCGCGTCAAATGCAGACTCGCAGAAGAACACATGCCGGACCGCCTCCTTGTTTCCGCCGGACAGGTCGGTTATCCATGCCGATGAAGAGGAGTCCGTACCTGCCGCCTTCGACTTGTACCCTCCATAGCCCCGTATCTCGTAGCCTTGCGGCACGCTGCTGTGGCTGTTTGTATAAGGAAAACCGATGTTGTAGCCGTCAAACTTATCGTTCTGACGGTCACGTATCAGGGAAATGAACGGTGCAAGTGCCTTGACCGTTCCGTCCGAAAGTCCCCGTTCGGAGAAAAGCCGTGGAATCCTTTCCATGTCTACCGGCTTCACCTCGTACCGTGAGGCATCGAAAGACGCGGTGGCTTTGGCCGACTTCACATATTCGCGGTCTTCCCGGTATTCGGGTTCGGGCATATTGGCAAACCGTGCCATGACCTTTGCAATCTTCTGCCACTCGTCCTTGCCCGATACCAAAAAGGTATCAAGGTTTTCCCGTATCAGCGTGACCACATCGCCCTTTGAACCGTCCCGGCGGAAGAAGGTTTGTGCCGCCTTGTCGTTGGGATGGCTGACGATGATGGTGTCACGCCGGTTGCCGTGCTCTCCGAGCACCAGCTCTATGTAGCGTCCGACACCGGCCTTGCGGTCAAGACGATAGCCCAGCGCGTAGGCGATGTCATCGACACCCACCCGTGCTTTCAAGTCCTTGAAGTTTACCTTGTAGTCTGCCATAAGCCGGTCATTTTACATCATGCTGATTCCTGCGCCCGTTTTCTGTGTCCGCTGCATCACCGCCAGTTCCGGTTCGTAGGTCTTGCGTGCCGTCATGTGTAGGAACGCCGCCTTGTCCTTCATGTCCGTGAGCTGGAAATAGGTCTTTGCCGTCTCCTTGGAGACGTTTTTCAGTCCCAGTTCCACACCGTCGTAGGAGGCGCGGATGGCGTAGCCGCCCGAACGGGTTTTTATTATTGCCGCGTTCTTGAAGGGCACTTCCTCGTTCGGGCCTAAAGGCATCATCGGGTCGTTCTTGGCAAGGTAAGGCTGCTCGCCGAGAGCCAGCCGCTGTTTGTCAACGTGGTCAAGGATCAGGTCGGAAGCCTTGTTCACGTCCGCCATGACGGAGACTATGAACTTAGGCTCTTGTCTCAGCACGCCTATCCATGAATCCAGATACGCCGCCGAGTTGTCTGTTACCTTGGAGTCAAAACCCATCGAGTGGCTGATCATCGCCGCAGTCAACTCCGCTACCAGCTCCTCCTTCGCATACTTCGGGTCGCCGAACCTGCCGCCCATGTCCCTGTTGAGCCGTTCCGCCGTCATGGTCGAGTGCGTCATCTCGTGCAGCATGGTGGAATAGAACTCCATGCCGCCACGGTAGGTTTCCTCCGGTGTGCCGCCGATGTTGAACTGCGCCTTCATGGGCAGCACGATGTGGTCTTTGGAGGGAGAGTAATAGGCTCCGTCCACACGCTTGTCCGCCTGTATCGGGCAGAGCCAGCCCTGTGTCTCCACCATGCGGTCGAGGGCGGAATGGGCGTACATACCGGCAGTGTCACGGAGTTCGGGCACTTTGAACTTGTCCTGAAGTTTCTGCACCCGTTCCGGCTGCACTTCCGCCAGATTGGTCTGCTGCACGTTGTACACGGGGAAGGCCTTGATGAAAGGGATTACCTCCATCCCTTTCTTTTCTTCCTTGCCCATCGCACGGTATTCTTCCGAGCTGATGCGTTTGCCGTACTTGTCCTTCACCATCATGTCCCAATAGACCACGGGGAAGGCTTTTTCGCCTTTGAGCACGTGGGCTTTAAGGTTGTGCGCCTGCTTGAAGGTCAGATAGACGGGCAGGCGGTAGCCCATGGCCGCCGTCTGCAGCTGGAGGAAGAACGAGTTGGAGCCGGAGTAGTTCCGTCCGCTGACGTTCTGGGGCAGTCCGGCAAAGCCTGACGCGCCGCCGATCCATCCTTGCTTCCAGCCGGTGTCCTTCATCTGCCGCATCCGCTCGATCATCATCCCGGCAAAACGGTCGAGTGCCGCCTGTCCTGCGTTGCCGGATACGGACGGGGTATCAGTTCCAGATGCCATAGTCCTCGTCATCCATCATCTGGCGGTCCATCTGCTCGATGTCCGTCTGTTCGACATAAAACTCCGCCGACTCGTCCGACGGGTCTGTGCCGTGCGAGCGGCACCATTCCAGATACTCCTGTGCGTTGTCGCCCTCCATGACAAAGCGGAGGTGGCCGATCTTGCCTTCCTGAAGGAGCTGCACAAGCTCCTCATGTTTCATTGCTGACATAATATTGTTCTTGTTTATGGTTCTACAAATTGGTTTACATTTTCATGGAGGCGGATTTCTCCACCTTGGCGGTGTTCGCCGCGAGCAATCCGGTGATTTCCGTGTTCAGGTACTTGGCGGCAATCTGCTCCCGTGTGGCGGTCTTCGCCTTGAAGAGGGAATAGCCGTCATCGAAGGAGATTTCCTGCCTGGTAGTGCGCCCTTTCTCGCCCATGTCCACCAACACCTTCCACTTGTTATCGGCGCGGTCTTTGGCCACCCGGACGCCTTTGAGGTCAACGCCTTCGGGAAGACGGTATTTCTCGTAGGCCGATTTCAGGTGCAGGCGTTCGCCGAAGTTCCGCTCCACCAGCTTTTCCGGTGTCACTACCCGGTCGAAGTAGGCGTTCAGGTCCTGACGGGAAGCGACGGCGGACATCTTGGCATCACCTACCTGCGCGTAAAATTTGTATTTGCCGAAGTCGGGACGCTGCCCGTCCTTCTCCTTGTACACGTTGAACTTCTCCACGGTGATGCTGCCCTCCGGCCCGGCTATCGACTTGGGCATCTTGAACGCCTCTTCCGGCACTTTCGGCATCAGCTTGGTCGGATAGTAACGCTCCATCAGCTGCGGTACCGTCAGCTCCTTCTTCTGGTAGGCGGCGAGGTCGGCGGCATCCATCCGCTGCGGTTTCAGCTGCTGTCCGTCCATCTTGGCGGTGAAGTACCACTCCTCCGGGTTGGTCTTGCTCTGGTAGGCATGGCCGTGGGTCACTTTCTCGCCGTTGGCCGTCACCATCTGCGGCTCGCGCGGCTTGCGTTCCTGTTTCTCCTTGGTTTCCTCACCGCCCTTAGCTTTCACGGCAGCCCCGGTTTTCTCTGCCTTGGCAGGTTTCTCCCCGGCTGCGTTCTTCACTGTCCGGACAGGCTCTTCCTGCGCGGTCTGTTCCTTTTTCTTCTTTGCCATATCTGTATGATTTGATTGGGTTTGTTCCTTCTTCACGCCCTCCTTCGCCAGCTTCGTCAGCTTCGGGTCTTCCAGCTTGTCGCAAATGGCGACCCTTGTCCCTGCGCGTATGAGCTTGGGCAGGTAGTCATCGAGCTTGTCGTATGGGAACATGGTCATCTTCATGGGTTCCTTCTCGCCGGGAATGATCCTGTTGGTGAGGGTTATCGCGAGTATGGCGGCGGCTTTCACCGCATCCTGCCGGTATATCTCATAGAAGTCGCCCGTCCTGGAAAGGAGCATCGCATCGGGATGCTTCTTCTTCAAGTCATCGAACTGCCTGACGAGTCTGATGTTCTCGTCCGTCTCTATTTTCTTTGCCATAACTGTCAGCGTTTAAGTCCGTTACCAATGTTCTCTTCACGCGAAGGTTTGAGCATCAGGGCACGCTCCTTGGATTGTGCGTCCACCACTTTCTGGTATTCCCAGCGGTTCTTGTCAGTCATCACGAGGCCGAGGTATTCGGGATGTTGGTCGTCGTAGCGTAGTTTCTGCTGCCTTTCCCATTCCTTCATGTCGCCCTTGATGAGCCTGAAGCCCTGCGGCTCTTTGAGGTCGATGCCCACGGAGACCTTCTCGCCGCCAACGTTCAGCTCCACGGGCTTGCCGTCCCGTACCTGCTGCTTTTGCTGCGTGCCCAGTTCGATGTCGTTCACCTTCTCCATGTCTTTGAGTTTCCGCTCCATTTCTATGTCCGTCACCCTGCGGTGGATGACCGATTTCGTCTCCGGGTCGAGCTGGAGGTACTGCTGCGTCTTCTCGCCGTTTACCTCCACGGCCTTTTGAAGCACTTCTCCCTTTGCCAACCGTTCGGCTTCCTGTGGCGTCAGGCGGAGCACTTTGTTCCGTTCCGCTTCGAGTTCCGCCCGTACCGGGTAGGCGATGAGGGCAGGATGGCCGTCCTTGTCGGCGGTCATCTGCAGTTTGAGCGGCAACGTGATCACGTCACCGTTTCGGGCACTTATCGACACCTGCATCAGCGGTGTGACCTCGCCGGAAACCAGCCTTTCCTTTACCTCTTGGGGCAGATTGTCGGCCTTTTCACGGTCGATGCCCAACAGTGCCAGTTTCTCGTATGGCAGCTGTTCGGATTGATTTCTGTTGTGTAATTCCATTTGACTGTTGTTGAGCTGTTAATTTTGCGGCCGTGGCCGTTGGATGCCACAAAATTATTTGCTGTAACCCCCTGAAAAAGAAATGCGCAACACTATTCTGACAATCTTCGCCGCAATGCTGCTGCCTGCTACGGCATCCGCCCAGTTCTATACGATAACCAAGGAGACGGAAGTCCAGTCGCCTCCGGTTGTAGATAACGCCATAAATGCTGATAATAAGGAAGAAACATCAGTTGACAGTACTAAAACTATAGGAAAAGACACGGTGGTAGTTCCAAAGAACGGCCAAGCTGTCGATGCTCATAAAGCCCGAAAAGGTGACAAAAGGATGTCCCTGAAAGGGATAACAGAAAAGTCGGAAACAGAAAATCCGATAGTGTCGGATGCAGGACTTCCCGAACTGACAATCCCCAACCTCTATCAGGAAATCGTAAACAATGGCATCCGCCATCCGAAAATAGTATTGGCACAGGCCATTTTGGAAACGGGGTGGTTCCGTTCAAAAGCATGCCGTAACCGGAACAATCTTTTCGGCCTGACCAATCCCAGTACCGGCAAGTATTATGAGTTCAACCATTGGACGGAAAGCGTGCGTGCCTATTACACGAAGGTGCAGTACCGGTATAAAGGTGGCAACTACCTTGTGTGGTTAAGGGATATTGGCTATGCGGAAGACCCGAGGTATATTTCATCCGTTATCAGCGTGCTAAGGATGTTGTAGGCATATAAGCAAAAGTTTTATGGCAAAAAGATGTAGTGGATAAAAAGCATAAAAGCCATATTTGCTAAACTTGCCATGTATGAAACCTCGTGTGCCATTATACCAGAATATTACAAGACATGTCAACAACGCTCCGAGCACGCCATAGTGCATCATTAACGGAAAGGTGCAAATAAGTTGGATAATCCTGCATGAGGGAAAAAGATGTTTGGAGGGATTCCCCAACATGTAGAAAATGACAATCATCAGCACTCCTCTCCATTCGTAGTCAACGCCCAGCCAAGCGGCAAACAATGCCAAAAGAAGAACAGTGCAGCAGCTAAGCATTCGGTGTTCATGCAATCTCTCAAACAAAGCCAATGCCACCACTCCCAACGCCAAGGTGAACATCACGTTATGCGTTCCGTCCGCCCCATTCAACAGATACCACGGAACTTCACTTATCACGGCAAAACCCAATAAAACCAAAAAATACCTCATGCGGTTTCGGGTATGCTGGAAGCCTTCCGCAATCAAGAAAGCGAATACGGGAAAAGCGATTCGCCCGAAACAGCGCAGTGTGTCATAGAGCAGGGTATCATGCTCCATCAGGTAATAGGCACAATGGTCCAACACCATTGAAATTACGGCGATGACTTTTAATGCACTACCACTTAATACCGGTATAATTCTCATTGGATTATTTATTGAACGATAATCTATTACTTATTGTATATCAAGTATTTATTTGATTATATAAACCAGTTCTTCAACTGATACCCAGCAGTTCCCTGACCATATCCTCGACTTCCTGATTGACCCGCTTGAAGTTACGGTTCAGCATGATTTCCTTCTCCCGGTCATTCTTGAACTCGTAGATTTTAGGGAGCGGCACGTAGTGGTCTTCCTCCTCCTTAATCTTCTTCATGTCGAAGTGCGTCTTGCAGAAGTACTTCGTGGTCTTGAACTCCTCCGACTGCTCGATGTCAAAACGGTTGAGCATCCTTTCGTCCGTGGCCGTGAAGTCACGTGCCGCCTGCCCTGCCAGCCAGCCGGTCGCCATGTCCGCAATCTTCGCCGCAGGTACAAGGTAGTCCATCTTCTCCGATATGGTAGTGGAGACCTTCTGGTCGTTGATGGAGATGGAGCGTGAGGTCTGCTTCGCCTTGCCGAACACGTCATTCTGCGCCCATTCCAAGGTCTCCTTGTTGCGTGCCGCACCCATGAAGATGTTTCCGCAAGTGGTGATTATCTTCTGCATCCCCACCTTGCCATAGTCCGCCTCCAACTGCGGAAGCTCCTGAAAGCCCAGCGTCACAGCCACCTTGTTGGAGCGTGCCGTACCGATAAGGCGGTCAATCTTGTGAAAGTACAGGGTGGGCAGCTCGTCCACGATGATGCTCACCGGGATGTTCCCCTTGGAATTGACCCTTGTTATCAGACGGTTGAGCACAAGGGCGTTCAGAGAGCCGATGACCTGTTCCTTTTCCGGGTCGTTGGCAATCACGAGGTAGCTTGGATGCTCCCTGTCCGAAATCTTCAAGTCAAAATCATCCCCTGTAAACACCCAGTAGGCTTCAGGAGAAACAAGACGGGCAGCGTTCACGCGGAGCGTGCCCACCATTCCTTCCAGCTGGTCGTTCGCCTTGTTCTCGTAGGCACTCTTGAACGGTGCCATCAGCGAGGCTATCTTGTCATCCTGCATCAGGATGTTGAACACCTGGTCGTATGGTCTGCCAAGGAACGACAGCACATGCGGCATATCCGAATACTCGCCCGTAACGGTGTCCGGCTCCACCTCGTTGCCCTCCTCATCCTCATACCAGCAGCGGTCAATGACAATCCGTTTCCCTTTCCGGTCTTTGTATGAAAAGCCGTTCAGCTCCACAAACATACGGTCTTCATCGGTAGATACATCATTCCCGTTTTCATCCACGAAGTCCAATACCACATTCCCTTCCTCGTTAATGGCATTGAAGTCATCCCAGTTGCGTATCACCAGTTCCAGCTTCTTTCCCTCCAGTGAGACAAACCGTTTCAGCCGCTTCCCGTTCCTGAACCCGACCGGGTGGAAGTTCACGAAGAAATAGATGATGGCCGCCAGAAAGTTCTCCGCCGAGTTGGTAAAGAACGCTTCCGAACCGCCTTTCTTCTCACCTCCGCCCTTGTTCAGGGAGGCCAGCAGGGTGGCGGCCGTTTCAGAAGCCGCCGCCAAGTCGGGAATGTACTTCCGCTGTATCGGGTTGATGCGGTTGGAATACTCCACATCGGTAAAGTTGACGATACGGAATCCGCAATTATCAGGCAGTTTTCCTGCCTTGCGGTTCTTGCAGAACTGGTAGAAAAGTGTCTTTGCCAGTGTCGGAAACTTGAAATCGTAGCACATCATGGCAAAACCCTTGGCGGCGTGCTGCCGGATGAACGGATCGATGATGCCGAAGGACTTACCCGAACCCGGCGTGCCCAATACGATTGTCCCACGGAAGGGGTTGATAATATTGATCCAGCCCCTGTGCATCTTCCGTTTCCAGTAGTATATCATCGGGATGTTCACCGAATAGTCGTTGCAGACCAGAGCCTCCGACTGTTGGAAGGATTCGTTCTCGAAATTGAAGCGGTCTTCACCCACCTTGTAGTTGTAATACTTGGCGATGCCGTCCAGCCCCTGATGCACCAGCATAGTCCCCACGACCGAACAGACGGCATAGAGGATTCGGTTCGCCGGGAAGCCCATCCAGCTGATGCCGAAATCCATCCCGTGAAATACAAAGCACAGCCCGACAAAAGTCAGTCCTGCCAGAACGGGATAGATGACCATCGTCTTCACGTTGAATTTCAATGCCTTCTTAGCTTTCGTTCCGATGCAGACCACACAGATGCAGACCAGCTCCGTCACCTTGCATCCCGATACCGAGTTGAAAATCTTGAAGCGTCCCAGCAGGTCAAGGATGAACTGCGTGATGCGGTTGTCCGCCGTCACCGGTAGGTTCATTACAATCTCAATGATGAGAAAGATGTAAATGCAGCTGCGGAAGTAGTTGTACATCTGTTGTTGTTCCCGTGTTTCCTCAAATGCCATATCCGTATTCCTTTCTGTTGATGGTTAAAACGGTATCTTGAATCCGACCAGTAAGCCGTTTCGGAACGTGTCGCCGTGAATGAAGTTCACATTGTTCTTCTGGGCAAGGGAGAACTCCCATCCGTTACGGAACACATAACTGTATTCAAAGCCACCCTCCAGTCCGAGGAAGAACTTCCTTTCCACCGCTCCGAACTGAGGCCCGAAGCGGAAGCGCAGCATCCCGTTCTTGTAACGGACAAGGCGATGCTTGTACACGATGCCGCCGTCCCAATAGTAGCCTTTCCAGAAGTCCGGGTTCTGCCAGTGGTTGCCGACCTCACCGAATATCTCCACAGCGTTGCCGTAGCTCATCGGATGTTCATAGCCGACAGTCGCGTTGAGCGTGGAGGGGAACAGAAAACCGGCATTGACCGTCAGCTTGCCGTCCTGTGCGGACGCACCAACCGTTGAAGCCGCACACAATAAGGCGAATATCAATCTTTTCATGGCTGTGAGGGATAAGTGATGTAATAATAGGGATAGTAGGCCGCATTTTTCAGGATGTCCGAGTCAAAGCCGTCGGCGTGCAGGATGTCCTCGTATTCAATGGTCAGCGTGATGACACGTCCGCTGATCTGGTTCTCAGAAATCTCCAGCCGCAAGACCTTCTCGTCCGGAAACGTCAGCTTGGGCAGCACCAGTACGTTGCGGTAGCTCTTCTTGAACTTCCTGACATGGTTCAGGGAGAATACGGGAGACAGCTCGATGGTCTGCGAGTTGGTCGCCTTGGTTTCCTTCTTGTCGGTCAGCTTCACCCTCAGCTCCTCGATGTCGTATGCGATTTTCGTCCTGTTCTGCAAGGAATAGTCAATGAAGAAGTAGTCACCGACGGCGTAGATGTTGTTGACAACGGCCTTCATTCCGTGAGCTTTCGACACGATCTGGTTGTATTTCCTTCCGCTGCCGTAGACCGCCCATGCATACCGCGCCATTTCCGCCATCGGCATGGTGACCTCCGGGTTGATGTAGGACTGCGTATGGCTGTAAGGCACCTCAAAGATGGAAGCGGCCATTTGGGGCGATTTCGTATAGAGGATGTCGTACTGGGCGATGTGCCGCTCACCGATAAGCGTCAGCGTGCCCAGCAGTTCATTGTCCTTGTAGCCGATCTCCTGAATGGAGTCGTTTCCGCAGGACGGTTTTATTCGGACAATATTGTCGGTACACTGGTTTCCGGCAATCTTCGTGGTGGAAATATCCACCATCTTGATGTTCTCCGGCATGACGATGTGCGTGGTCACTTCCCGGTTGACATAAATCCTTTCGTTGGCCGACGCGCCGGCAGCCGCCATAAAGAGGGAAAGGAAGCATAAAAGCATTTTTGATTTCATAGTGCGTATGTTTGTTGTTTTACGGATTACGTTGCCTATCTCGCGTCATCCGAGTTGATCAGATAGACGACGGTGTTGTATTTGATTTTCGCCTTGTTCTTCCGGATATTGGAAGAGATGGCGGATGTGGCGGAGTTGTACATGTTCTGCAGGGCTTGCAGGGCGATGGCCTCACCCGATATGCCTGAACCATAGCCGTCTTCCGACTCCAAGTTAATGTTCTGCTGCACGGTGCTGGCACCGGCATCCTTCACGAAGTCCCTGAAAGCCGATTCGGGAACATAAAAACCTTCCATTCCGTCGTTGTCAAAGACCGAGAGTTTTACTTTGATGAACTTGCCGCCCACAAGGATGCTGGTGACCGCCGCGCGTACACGCTGCCCTCCGAAGCCTGTCACCGTCCCGTACAGGTAAGTGCCCTTCCGCAGTTTCGTGCCGCTGACCGTCACGTCATCCAGCAGCTTGAAGCGCAGCCGGGTGCCTTCACGCGCCTTGGTGGTCTGGTCGATCATCGCCCGTATCAGGTTGGCTTCCGCCGCTTCATCGGGTGCCGATACAGTATGGAACTTGCCTGCACCGGTATCGGACGACTTGACGACAAGGTTCGGCCGGTTGCGTTCCTTTTCCTCCATGCGTACCTTGGCAATGGAATCTGCCCGTTGCTTTCGGGCCGCCTCTTCCGCTTCGGTATTGCCGAAACCCAATCCGCTCTCGATGGCTTTCTGCCGTTGGTAACTTCGCCGCTGGATTTCTTCAAGATCACGGGCAAAGTCGTCCTGCCGGTTGTTCCCTGTTGATGTTCCTGTAGCACTGCCACCGTAGGCGTAGGAATTGATGTGCTTCTTGGATTCGGCAAGGGAACGCTCTAGTTCCTCCATTTCCTGCTGCTGGCGGATACGCTCCGCTTCGGCGGCGTCGAGCCTGTTCAACTCCTCCTCGCTGTAGCCGTGTTCCAGCTCCTCCTTGTCCTTTTCCTCCTCGCCGATGGCACCGACGGCGGTAAAAGCGTCCTCGTCACCGAAACGCCGGGACATCTCGGTCATCTTGTCGCCGGCTTCCTCCGCGTTGGCTCCCGGCAGTTCCATGTTGATGCGGTCGGTGGCCACAGCCTGCTGTGTGTCACCGCCTCCCCCGAAAGTCTGCATCACGAAGTACACCAACGCGCAAAGCGGAACGAAGACCACCAGCGGAAAGATGTACTTGGGTTGTTTGAAGTTGATTTTCATCATGGGTTATCGTTGTTTTTGAGTGATTTGACAATGCTTTCCAGCTTCCCGTACTGACGGACGATGCGGACGGAATCCGCACGGGTCTTGTGTGGCAGGGCTATCACGGAGTCCAGTTCCTTACGGAGTGCCTGCCCTTCGGCGGCCAGTTCCAGCAACGTCTGCCGCTGTACGCCCTTGTTCGCCTGTATGGTACGGAAACCGCTAAAAAGCGGTTCCATGCTGGCAATGGCACTGATGTCCGGTCCCTGCCCATCGTTCGGACGCATACCGTCCAACGTGACGGTGGCTGCCAGCAGGAAGGACAGAGTGCCCACCACACAGGCAAAGGTTCGTTTGGGATGTTTCCTTGCACATGTGTTCGCCAGCCTGATTCTTGCAGCCAGCCGATATTTTGTACCGATACTGCCCAGTTTGGGCTGCAACCATGCCTTTATCTGGTCATGTGTCTTCAAGCGGTGGGCACGCAATGTCTTTCTGAATGATTTCATATCTTCTTTGATAAGGTGTTACACGTCAATAATCCAAATCCTTGTTCTCTATCGTCCTCCAGTTCGTGATCATCAGCCCGTGCGGATTGTTCCTTGTCCTCGGCACGTTCTCGATGTAGCCGGTCGTGACCATCGAACGCTTCAAGTTCTTGGTGCGCCGCTTGATAAGCTGCGTGCCGTAATAGGTGAACTTCCGTTCATGCTCGTCCAGCTGGATGGAGTCGCACATGATGGTGCAGACCGCCGACGAGGATATGATGTCCGAATAAAAACCGTTCTCGTCCAACGCCTGTTTCTGTTTGAGTGCCGTCCCGTCCGCCATGTACATCGCCTTGCCGAGCGTCCACTTGATATAGTCGTTGTCGGGCGGCAGGTTGAAGAAGTACTGGTGGAAGAGCTGGATGTGCGCTTTCGCCTCCATGGTGAAGTTGGCCTCCAACTGGGCGCGTTCCGCAAGGAACGGTATGTCGCCGTCAAGGACGTATATCTGCTGCCTCTCCTTGTTGACCAGCGAGATGCAGCACCAGACGGTGAAGCCGCAGATGACGGCGCAACCGGCGATGGTTGCCACTACCGTCATCATGGCGAGCCTTGTTTTCTGTGCCAATGATTCTATGAGCATATTCTTTCCTGTTTGATGTTGTTACCTATGATTTGAGGGACTTGGCCACCGAGCCTGCGCCTCCCACCGCCGCGCCTACGGCACCTCCTGCCGCCGAGCCTGCCGTGCTTGTGATGCCCATGGCGGCTGAGCCTGCCACCGAACCTGCGCCGGAACTTACACCGCCGGGAATCAGCCATGAGGCCACTTCGGGAACGAAACGGATGATGTATGCCCCCACGAGCATGCCCATGGCGTACATGCAGTTTGAGCCGATGCCCTGCAAGCCGAGTGCGCCGATTTGCGACCATGAGTTGACGGAACCGTGCAGGAGGTGGTTGTAGGCCACCAAATCCTGCTGCAGGTTGTACAGGAGGATGAAGTCGATATAATATAGGCACATGTAGGTCACGAAGCCCCACAGCGAGAGGGAGAGAAACTTCGACATCCACTGGCTCCATGCCGAGTTCCACGGCGGGGCGAGGGAGAGGGCGAACATGATGGGGCAGAATATCATCATAATGGCCATGAAGATGCGCTGCGCCACAAGAATGCCGTAATAGGACATCTGGAAGATCAGCTCGCCCACGAAGCGTATGACATCGTTTATCCACTCGCTCATTTTCGTCTCTGCCGCCACCGCCGCACGCTGGGCGTAGTTGTTGATGGTCGTGCCGAGGTTCTGCACGTTGTAGATGAGCTTGTCCCACCATGCCGCGTCCTGACCGATGGCGGCCACCTGCTGGGCGGTGGCGATGGAATCCTGCACCGTCCTGAGGCGGTCAAGGTACTCGCCCTGCTTCTGCGCCACTTTCAGCTCGAAAGCGGCCACTTCCTTGTTCTTGGCCTGCGCCATCGCTTTTGTAGCGGACTCCAGTCCCTTGCCCGGCACCTGCAAGGCCGAGCATATCCACGAAGAGGAGGAGATGCAGATGGAGATGCCCACGATGCGGAGCAGCTTCATCACGTCCATGCCGCGCCGTCCGAGCATCATCATCCAGCACTCGTAAGAGCCGACACAGAGCGCGAGGCACAGCCCGATCACCCGTGCCATCCCGACCGCATCGCCCAGCACCGCCACGTTGGGAAACGTCTCCATGGCGACCAGCAGCTTGTCAAGGCTCTCGTCGATAGCCGGCAGTCCGATGGTCAGTAGCGTACAAAGTATATTCATAACCTGTTCTTGTTTTACTGTTCGTATTCCTTATATATTATAGGTATAAATTTCTTCCTAATAATGGGTGGCAGCCACCGCACACAGACGGGCGGTGCGGTTCACCAGTTCTTCCATCTTCGCCTTGGCTTCCTCGTATGCCTGCTGCCGTTTGGCGTTCTCCAGCCCATAGCCGACTCCCGTCTTGTGGATATAGGCGATGTCCGCACAAAGTATCTCATTCTGACGGCTCAGCTCGTCCACCTGATGTTTGAGCTTGCCGTCGCTTTTCTTCATGCAATAGAGCAGCCCGTCCGTAATGCAGCCCTGCATGCGGTTGAACTCGTCCTTGTAGGAGGCGTAGGTAAGATCCACGTTGCGGTCTGCCTCCCTCAGCAGCTCCTCCTTGTAAAGTTCTTCTATGTGCGTCCGTTCCTCTTCCACCTTCTTCACCTTCTGGCGTTGGGTCTCTTCCGAGGTCACACGTACCGGCATGATACGCTTGACACTGGACTTCGGTTCTTTGAAACGTACCCGGAAGCCGGACTTGAAACCTGCCCACTTCCAGTACATTTCCGCACCGGAGTATTTATTGTGGAGGAAGTAATAGTACCAGTCCGGGGCGAAGTCCCAAGGGCCGTTCTCCATCGACTGCCACTGCTTCGCCTTCTCGTTGTCACGGGACGGTCTTTGGGCGGTAGCAGTAGATGGGAAGATTACAGCTACGAATAAAAGTGATAATATGAGTTGTTTAACTTGCATATCCTTGTTTCCATTTATTGATTACTTTGTCCGCTATCTCGTCCTTGACGGTGGAGTTCAGGATTTCCCAGATGTAGTCCGGCTTCCAGCCGCAATCGGTTATGAGAAAGCAGTACAGGTTCGCGTTGTCTATGATGTACCTCGCCTTGTCGATGGTGGTTTTGAGCGTCATCACCAGATTCAGTTTCTCGTCCATGGAGGCTTTCATCAGGTTGATGCCGGAAGCGGCCACCGAAGCATAAAGTTTGTAGCAGTGCCTGACTTCACGGGAAATGGCTACGTTGGCGTCCGCATAGTACCATGCCACGAACGGCTTCTTGGATACATGGCTGAACGTGTTGGATGTAAAGTCCTTGTAGTCCCTGACCAGTTGGTACAGCGAGTTGGCGGTGGAGGATATGGCACCGGCCAGCACCAGATAGGAATGAGCGTTGCTGAGCTTGGTGTCGAGCGTGGTACGTACATCATTAAACTTGATTGCCCCTTTGGTGAGCAGCGACTGTTCGCTGAAACTGGTAGCCACACGCTGTAAGGCCTGGTCCTCGTCCTTCTTCACAGCTTTGTGCAGGGAAATCAATGCCTCGATGGTCGGTAAGTCCTTCGGCAGGACGTAGGCAAGAGCACGGTCTGGTGCCGTAAAGGACACCATTAGACTTAGTAAGCATATCTTTAACGTACTGTATCTCATAACTTTTCTAAAATTGGGGTTAATAATTTGCCGCTACCAGTCCGTTCCAGTCCTGAATCAGATTGCCGACTTGGTTTTTCATGGTCACTACGTTGGCCCAGCCTTCCGGGTCTATGGCAAAGAACAGGTCATTGGCTGTCGCGAACTGTGCCATCAGCATCATGCCCTCCACCTTGTAGCGTATCTCCATCAGGTCGGTATAGATCCGGTTGGTCAGTGACAGCCTTTCGTAACGGTCAAGCAGGTTGTAGCCGTCGCTCTTCCTTTCCGCCGTGCCTTGGCCTTTAAGGGGATTCTGCACCTTGGCGTTGTTCACGATGTTTACGAAGTTGCCTACCAGCTGCTGTGTCTCCATCACGAGGCCGCCCAGCTCTGTCAGGCAGGCGAGCTTGTTCTTGAACTTGGCCTTGTTCACCGTGCTTATCAGCTCCGGCACGTCTTTGAGTATGTCAAAGGCGCATGTGCCAATTTCCTTGTAGTACAGGCTCTCCGTCCCGAAACCCGAGACGTTCTCCATCGTGAGCTTGTAGAGTTCCTTGATGGTGGCCATGCTCACCGAATAGAGTTCCACCTTCTGCTTTTTGGCGGCGATGGAATCCAACCGTTTGTTGTGCTGGTCTTCTATCAGCTTCTGTGAGGCGGTGTTGGCAGCCACCACCTTGATGCAGTTCTTGTCGATGACAACCTTCCATCCGGCAGACACCGGGATTGATGCGGTTGCCATTAAAACCATTACCAGTATGTATTGTAACTTTACCATTGTGACATTACCTTTTGATGTTCGTTTACTTTCCTTGCAAATTCCAGATACTTCGGACTTCCTGCACGCTTGCGGTCGGCCTCGATACGGGTTATAGCCTCCTGCATTGTGCCGTAATGGGCGAGGTATGTCTTCAAGGCTTCCTTCTCGCTCCGTTCGGTCGTGTATGCCCAGTAACATTCCGGTGCTTCCTCCACGCCGTACACGTCCGAGTTCTGCCCACGGCATATCCACACCTCCTTGAAGTAGCTGCGACCCTCGCGGTTGTTCAGGGCGTTGATGGTGAAAATCTGCTGCCGCTGGATGGGCGTTAGTCCCAGTATGGCGGCTATCTGTTCATACCTGTCCTTGAACTTTGTCTGGTCCAGAAGTATCTTCACGTCAGAGTTGTTGATGATGGCCTCCTTGACGATGGGCGAGTCTATCACGTCGTTCAGTTCCTGTGTGACCACCCCTGCGATGCCGTGGAATTTCCGGACTGTCTTGTACAAATATTTTATGTATTCCGCCATGGTGGGCGAGGCGATGGCCTTCCACGCCTCTTCGATTATCAGGGCCTTGCGCCCTTTCTTGATGCGCATTTTTTGCAGGAACACATCCATGATAATCAGCACCACGATGGGGAAAAGGACGGGATCATCTTTTATCTTGTCAATCTCGAAGACAATGAAACGCTCGTCGAAGAGGTTCACGTCAAGGTCGGAGTTCAGCGTCATTTCCAGCTCGCCGCCCCGGTAGAACTGTTTCAGGATGGCTGCGAAGTCCCGGATGTTGAACTGGATTTTCTCCTGCGAAACGATTTGCGGAATGCGTTCCAGTGCGAACTCATAGTAGGAGTTGAAGGACAGTTCCGTTACTTTCAGCCTGCGCTTCTGCTCCTCGATATGGTCAATCTGCTTGTCTATCTTGATCAGTATGGAGTTGTTGTACAGTTCTTTCTTGTAGTTCTCGATAATCAGCAGGGCACGTTCCTTTTCTCCTTTGCTGGCTGCCTCGTCCCGGGCAAGCGCCAACAGGGAACGGCATTGGCGGAGCAGTTTGAGCCGCCGGGCTTCGGCAGGAAGCATCAATGCCTTGCTTTCCGATTGCCTGTCGGTTTCCGCATCCTGAATTTGGGCGTCGATGTCCTCCATGCTGTGGGAGAACTTGTCATAGTCCTCTTCCATCTTGGAGGCGACCAACAGCTTCTGCCTCAATCCTTCGCGCTCTTTCTCGGTGAACTTGGTAAAGGGATGGAAGTAGGCCTCGTAGTATTCCACGATGGTCTGGTTAATGAGCATGTCCTCAATCTTGGTCGGAAACTCGTTGCCCTTGTATATCAGGAATATCAACGATTTGAGGAAGTTCTTCTTCTCCCCGAAATTCAGGTCATACTCCTCCTTCGTCACCTTGAACGGGTTCATGGAGATGGGCTTCTCTTTGGAATAAGAGATGTATGTGCCTTTGTAATAGCCGCAGATGCCTTCGTAGGAATCGCCCGTATCGACCATGACCACATCCGTTTTCTGCTCCAGCAGCTGGCGGACGACACTGTTCATGTGGAAGCTCTTACCGCTTCCGCTTGGCCCGATGCAGAAGAAGTTGGCGTTGTCTGTCATCTTGACCTTGCCTTCCTTGCCGGTGATGTCGATGCAGACAGGAAGCCCCTGACGGTCGGTGTAATAGGTGGTCAGCGGTGTCTCCTCCGAGCCTTTCAGGTGTTCTTTGAAGAAGAAGCACAGGGCGGCGTCGGATAAGGTCAAAAACAGGTCATAGTCCGGATTGAAGGCGTAGGCGTTGCCGGGGAAGCTGTCCGTGAACAGCTCCAGTTGGTTGTAGGCTGTCCGCGAGGGCATGATGCCGCACTCGTACAGCTTGGTTTCCAGATAAGAGGTCACGGGTGTCACCTTGTCTGCCGGACAGCTCACCAGTATGTTGAAGTTGCAGTATACCAGCTGCGTGCTGTCTATTGCCAACCGGTTCAGCACCTCCTCTATGTCCGCCTTGGCTATCTTGTTGCTCGGGTCGGGCATGGAGCCGTGGCGTTTTGCCTTGGCCTGCAGCTTTCTCAACAACTTCCGCTGTTCGGGTATCTGCACCACCTGGTTGAACACCACACAGTCCGAAAAAGGAATTTGGGTCAGGAAGGAAAGCAGGTCGGTGGCGATGCCGTAGCCGTTGACGCTCATCTGCGTATAGGGCTTGATGACGGACGGCAGGTTAATCTCGTCTATATCCACCAGTGGATAGGAACGGATTATGCGGTCGCCGGTTTTCAGATACTCGTCCGATGCCTTGAAGTTGGTCATCGAGAAAGGACCGTGACGGAACCGGAACGCCATGAAGCGGTGGCAGTACTCGTTGACCTCCGCCTTGCTTAGCTTGCGGTGCTTTATGCCCTTCTCCTTCAGGATGTCATCCACCTTCGCCACTTTGGAATGGAAGTCCAGCCACCTCTTCGGGTCATACTGCACGAACTGGCCGCGCCGTGCCTCCTGCGTTATGATAAGGAAGGTGCGTATTTCGGTGAACTCCCTTTCCTCGAAGTACCTGAAATAGCTTTTCGTCAGGAACTCCGCGTCTTCGGGCACCTCGTGGCGGTAGCTTTGCTTGCAGAGGATGTCCTGCTTTTGCAGGGCATAGCCCTCCCCAAGCGTCTGCACCACGCCCGAAAGCACGTCCTGAAAACGCAGGTACTGCTCCGCGTCAGTACACAGCTGCTGCACGGGATTGGTCATCTCGAATATGACCGACGGCTCACCCTTGGCCGAGAAGAGGACGACATTGCCGTCCGTCTCCTCCAACTGCGCATAAAGTCCGTCAAACGCTCTTTTCCGTTTTTGTGCCATGCTTTCTGTTTTTATGGGTTACGCATCAGGTGCCTGTAGATGAATATGCCTTTGGAACGCCGTTTGTTGTGCAGGCCGCCACGCTGCTTGACATAGATGACGACCAGCCCGGCCACGGCCATCACCAGCATGGCGATGAACCCGGCGAGTTTTCCCAGAATAATGGAGAACACGATGAAGCCGACGAACGACACGCCGACCGCCGCTGCCGCCAGTGTGAGGAAGCGGCCACGGATGCCCATGAACTCCAGCGGCTTCTGCAAGCCCTTGAAAACGGGATAACCCTCCTGATTCATCGTCATGCAAGTGTTTGCGGTTATTACTTGAAGAACAAGGGCAGGGCTTCTGACAGCGCGATGAACGCGATACATCCGCCAATGGTCAGCATGATGGTCTTCTTCACGTCCTGATCGCCGTTTTGCATCTTGAAATAGACGTTGAACGCGCCGACAAGCACGATGACGGCGGCGATGGCCTTCATGAGGTTGGAGACGGGTGTCTGGTAGGAGCTGACCTCCTGCGTGGCCTTGGTGAATCCTGCCGCGCCCTTGCTGGCGGCCATGGCCTCGCCGACCGATACCGTGAGGCAGACGAGTGCCAGCACGCCTTTCTGTGCGAACTTCGATGCCATGAAACGGTCTGCCGCACGTTGAAATTTCTTCTTTAACTGTTGCATTTTTCAGAAAATGTTTATGGGTTCTATCGCCAAAGGAACAGGTGTCGCCAAAGGAACGGTAGGCTTTCAAGTATAAGCCATATAGGTATTACATTGCGTTCTCGCAGTTGAAGATGACCGTGCCGAGGTCACTGGTGCCGGTCTCCGCCAGCCGATTTATCTCGTGGATGATGTCCTCTACAAGGATGCCGTCGGTCATGATGGCTTCCCGGTAGCTGGGGCGGTGGAACGGCTTTTCGACATCAGGAGGCTCTTGTGCGTCGGGTTCTTCCGCTTCTTCTTTTTCGGAAGCCTCTTGCTTCTTGGCCGGTTCGTCCCTGCTTATCTTCACGGGCTTGAAGGTCTGCGCTTCATCCGATATGTCTATGTCCTCCTCGGTCCGGCCGTCCTGCTCCGCCGCCTGTGCCGCCTTGGTCTTCTGTATGTCAAGGACTATCAGCACTGCATAATAGAGCAGGAGAACAATGAAAAGGAGGAATACGATTTGTCCGTACTGCATGGGATATTCAAATTATGGATGTTAATAATGTTGTCGCGTCTTGGGGAAAAGGCAGGAAACGTAGTCCCAACTTGGTACCACGGTTTTCCAGATGCTGCTTGCGTACCAGGCTGACGGTATAGTAGAGGATGTTACGCTCTTCGCTTACTATGTAGCCGATGCCTTTCAGCCGTGAGCGCAGACGTACCCTTGCCCTGTTCGACACCACCTTGATTCGTGTCACCGGGTCAAGTCCGAATATCACGTGCCGGCGCTCGCGCCGTATCATTTCGCTGCGGACTCGAGATGACACCTTGCAGACCTGTTCCTTGGTGCGTCTCAGCCCTAATTTTGCGGCTATGCGGCCGACGCTCATTTTGCTTATGCCCAGTTCCCTGCCCATCTCGGAGAAGGACTTTTCATGGAAGTGGCTTTTGATATACTCGGCACGTTCCAGCCAGCCTGACTTGACCACCTTGACGATGCCCATCTCGCGTGCCTTGTTCTTGACTGCCGTCTCGCTCATGCCTACCACTCCGGCGGTATAGGCCGTGGTCTCCACCGGGTAGGTTTCGGCGAGCAGGGCTGTTTTCCTCTCGTCCCATCTGCTTTTTCTCATGGTCATGCTTCCTTGTAATTCGTGAAAAGTGATTTCTTCTCCCTGCGGTATCGGGCGAGCTGTGGCAGGAACGCCCCGAAGAAGGCACGGACGATGGCGTTCACGAGGTCGGAACGGCAGCGGCCCTGAATGTCGCAGTCGTCCAGCGAATCGGCAAGGTCGCGGTCCAGCTTGCAGACCAGACGCTCGTTTTTGTCATCCCGTTGGCCGGCGGTGTCAAGATAGGACAGGAAGTCCTGCCAGCAATTTTCGATATTGCCCGAAAGGGAAACGGACAGCTCGGACTGTTCCTTGGCCGCTTCCAGACCTTCCTTTGCATCGGATGTTTCCTGATGGCTGTCGGAAAGCAAAATGTCGGGGTCGTTGATGCCTTTGGTCAGGTCATCTATTTCCGGAATGTCTTTTGTCATTGCGCTATGGTGTTGATGTTACTGTTCATGTTTTGTATCATTGTCACTGCCGTCTGCCATGCTGTCGCCGGACGGCTTTGCTTCGGATTTCTCCTTGCCTTTCTTCTCCGTCTGCTGTATGTCGGGGAGGACAACTTCACGGATGGGCATCACCGTATCAAAGATGTCGGTATAGATCCGCTCAAAGACGGGTGCGACGATGCCGCCTTGCATGTCGAGGGCTGCCATGGTGCTGAAACGCTCCATGTCGGCACGTTTGGGTATCTTTGCAGTCACGTGCCCGTAGTTGGAGAATGTCTCCCTCGCGTTATCCCAGATGACCAGCTCGGAACGTTTGCCGACCCTGCCGTCATGCAGGTTGGGGATGATGAAGAGCCTCGCCTTCATCCTTCCGCCGACGGCTTTGCGCAGGCGGTCTATGAACATGAGGAAACTGGCTGTGGAGGGCACTGTCACCAAATCATAATGGAACGGTACGATGATGATGTCCGAATTGACGAACATGGGAATCAGACCGTCCGCTTTCAGGCTTCCGGGGGAATCCATGAGTACCACGTCTATGCTGGGGTCGTTGTGCAGCTTTTCCATCAGGTCTGTCATGGCCTTTTTGTCGTTGGCCTCGTATGACAGCACATCGTAGGGCGTATGTTCCTCACCATATTTGCGGATGTCCGCCTTGCGGCACTTGACGATGGAGTGCTGGAAGTCGCAGTCGATGACGGCTACACGCACACCCTTCGTCACCAGATAATTGGCGAAGGTCACGCAGAGCGTCGTCTTGCCGACGCCACCCTTTTGGTTGGCAAATGTCACTATGACCGGTGTCTGTATCATGTCCGTGCGATAATTGATTACGGTTCAAAATTACCGTCCGAAGCACTGGAAAAACGAAATGCACAACACTTATGTGCTTTGAGTCAGCCAAACCTGAGTATATAACAAATGGAATACCCGATTATCGGGGTTGACTGAAACCGAAAAGGTTACGGCAAAAAGTCCACAGGGGGGACTTCAATGCCGTAACCTTTGTGTCCTATGTATGCCGTGATTATGTGAAGTCACCTTTTCAACGATCGTCCGTCGTCAATCTCATCATAGTTACCCTTGTGCCCGACTTCCCACTCACGCTTCTCGCTTTGGCTGCCGCCTCCAACGTCACGCAACTTGGCGTGGTGTGAAAGCGGACGGGCTGCATTCCGGACAGGGGCTTTGTTTGCCTTCCTTTTTGAAGGTTTCCGTTTCAGACGGTCAAGGTCGAAGCCTTCCTCCGTCAGGTTGACAAGGATATGCCGCTTGAAATTGATGGCATAGATAGAGTATCCATCTTCCCTGATGATAAAACCCTCCGCATAGAGGCGGCTCCTGACGGACGTGTCCGCTTCCTCATTGAAAATTTCCTGCAAGCGTAGGACGGCATCCATGCAGGATGTCGGCTTCTCCGATGAGACTGAAACCAAATCCGGACGCTTGACCTTGAAGATTTGGCAGAGCAGGTCTCTTTCCGCCTCGGAGACGGGGTTGAACCTCTCCACCCATGCGATGCGGTTGTTCCGGTCGATGGCTTCCGCCATGAAAGGTTTCAACGGACGTGTCTGCCCGTCAAAGTGAATGACACCTTTCTTTATATAGGCACGCTGTTTTCGGATTTTATCGTAAATCTCTCCTTGGGTGATCTTGGGGTTGAGCGTGAGCAGACGGTCTATGAAGTCCTCGATGCGGTCAAGACGCTCTTCGGGGGTGGCGAAGTCCAGTAGCTCGTCCATGGCCAGCACCTTTGCGCTGTTGATTACCGTCTTGTTCGCATGGTCAACCAGCATGTAGCCATAAGGCTTGTCCTTCTTGCCGAAAAATACGAGGTCGATGCCGAACTTGGCTTTCAGTTCCTTTTGCAGCTCTTCCTTGTTCGTGCTCACGTCCCGGTACTTTTTGAGGATGCTCCTTAACTGGCGGCAGCGTGCTCTGTCACGGTAGCCGCTCTTGTATAAGGCTTCTATCTCGGAGAGCGGAAGTTTTTGCTGCACTTTCCCTCCATGTTTGATAAATACGATACCGTCCTTTTGGTAGGTTTCATATCCCATGGAAGTCATGATGGACTTGAACTGGGTGAATGAGGAGAAGGTGTACTGCTTGGCATCATTTATGTCCCTCCCGGTTTCCTGTTTCCTGTCCGTTCCAAGTATCCGGTCTATAACTTCCTGCGAACGTCTTCGCTCATGATCATGGGCAATCTTCTTACCGTCAGGCGCAATCCGAGAGGTGACGATGTGCAGGTGGGTGTTGTCCGTATCATGGTGTGAATAGACCAGCAACGGTTGCCCGGTTTCGCCATATCCCATTTCCTTGAGATATTGGTGCGCGAACTCCAGCAACTCGGATTCCGACTGCTCATGGCCTTTACAGGATATGGCCACATGGAACTGGGCTTTCTGAATCCGGCTGTTCCGGGAGCTGTATTCTTGGAGGAACTTGGTCAGTTCATCGGGGGTAGGTTTGCCGAATGTGTCGAGTGTCCCGAAATTCTGGATTTCGAGCAGCCTAGCGACACCTTTCGATACTTTCCGTTCATTATAACCGACTGCATGGAAGTTCGTGCTTCCGGGTAATATGGTGGCTATCATCTTGCGTGCTGTTTATCGGGTGATTGAAATAACGGGATAAATGATTTCCTGAAACTGAGATATGATTGTATCTGAGTTTAAGGCTTTCAGAGTTTGACGGCCTTTTGCGTTACGGCATCCAGTTCCCTTTTTATCACGTTCAAAATGCGCAGTGTTTCAAGGATGGTCGGAAGCAGGACTTCACGGACATAGCTTGGCGGCAGCAGTCCTGTCACCGAAAGTTCGTTGGCGCGCTTGACCGACTGGTTCAGGTTGCCGCCAGCCCAGGACAATTCGTTCCGGAAATTTCGGTAGAACGCACCGAGTTCCTGAATGAGTTCGAGCCTTTGCTTCACATGGACGTTGGAATACTCCGCCACGGCACAGCGTATATAGTGGCTTACGGAGCCGTATGGTTCTGATATCTCTTTGAGCAGGGCGGCTTCCTCCGGGGTGAGCCGTAACTGGAATACTTTGGTTCTCTGTCTCGTCATACCTTGATAAACTTGTTTGTAAGTTTCCCGGAAACATTTCGCAGGGCGAAACAGCGATGCAATCGCCCCGATGCGGCAGCAGTCGGCAAGTCACCTTTGTCAGGACGAAACGGAGTTTTGTAATGACAAAGGTACAACTTGCTTGACAAAACCTGCAACGCAGTCCGATATGCTCCCGGACACTTTTTTGCACCAAAATTACCGCAGGAAAACGCCTTGCAAAGAAATGGGCAACACAATTCTTAGACAAGGCGGTTTGTACCGACCGAAGTCCCGAAAGTCCTTTGTATTTATGATGCTTAGTTAGTTGGCTTACAGGTCTGATGTAACACGTTACCATATTCCTATATGCCTTTTGAAGCACGGACGTAGGAACGTTGGATTATCCTGTTGTTCCAACCATGATTTGCGAATTTGCATCGCTTTGGATTCTTGATAATCTGAAATCTTGTGATTGCAGTTTGACGATGCAGGAATGCGGCTGCATAATAATCCATGTTTCCACGGCATCAAAGTGCAACAGTAAATAGCATATTGTTTCACAAGAACCTGAAATCAGACTTTTGAAAGTCTGTAGTCCCTTGGACTGGCGGTTATAGTTATAACAATCCGAATGTCCCGCTATTTCGGAATGCACAAATACCAATAGTCAATATATAGAACTAAGAGGGAAAAGAAGTTTCAGGATATGAAAAGACGGGAATGTCAGTAACTATTTCCGGAAATTTAATGCGTAAAAATGTTGATAAACTGTCTAAAATAGCATTGATTTAATTTTGTTAATTCACAGATTATTAGTATATTTACATAAGGAATACCCGTATAAGGTTACGCCTTCTAACAATAAAATTGCATACCATGTTCGAGTTATTGCTTATTATATATCTGCTGCCGCTCATTGCAATCGTTGCGTGGCTTTTGAAGCTGGTCATTTGGCTGATTAGGGCAGTGCTTCGACTGGCTCTATGGCTGGTCCGGAAGTCATTTGTTCTTATGGGAAAGGTGTTGCTGCTGGCTTTCGCTTTCATAGTGGGAAATCGGACGGTATCTGCCGAGAATAATAGCGACGGGCAGTGATGATAAAAGCCGTACCAATCCGATGACTGATACGGCCTCTATGGAGTGTGGACTAAGTTTTTCCCTTTACGTTGAAAGGTTGTTTGTGTTACTGTTAAAAGCCTTTGCCCTTGCTTCTTTCATATACCACCTCTCTTCCCGAATCACAGTTTGTAATACGGAACTGGACGGTACAGCCGATAGGGATGTCTTTGGGCAGTTGCTTGACAAGTCTTGATATTACTTCGTCTACATTGCTGAAACCTATGTCAGTAAATTCTCCAACAAGCTTGCCCTTGAAATACGCCCGTCCGTAAATCATCTTCTTTTTTGTAATGCGGAACAGCTTGTCCGCCGGCGTTTCAAAATCAAGTGCCTTGCCCTGTTTGCTTTTTGCATCGCTGTAGAAAATAAAATCTATTACCTTGGCGTTAAGATTCCATGCTGGCGTAAAATCGAGCTTTACATATCCTCTGGTCACGTTTAGCCCATGGCTATGGTTCATGCCGAATGCAATTTCAAAAAGATTGGCGTCACAATCGTTTTGGGCGATGGTAGCCCAAGTATGTCGAAATGTATAGAAGCAATAGCAGTCCTCCTTTTCCATACCCATATCCCTGCAAATCCTACGGATGCCATGGTTCACGTTCGCATTGAAACTGTCGAAATCACAGTATCGTTTGTGAAAGTTGAACAGGTATTCGTCTTCATCGTCCGAAAGATATTTATCAAAAGTTGATTGGATAAACGGTTCTATCCGCATCTCCATATAGGCTTCGTCCCTTCTGCTGTGCCTGGTCTTCGCCCTCTTGTAACCTATTATACCGTTATTGTAGTCTTTCTTTTTTAGACCATACAGGTCTACTGTATTGATGCCACCGATACAGAGTGAAAGAAGAGCAACATCCCTGCCAAGTTCCGGCAAAGAGGAAATCATCTTTGTTTGAGGCAAAGGACGGTTGAAGAACTCACGACAAGCCTCTGCACTAATTGCACGCTTCAATGTGGTATCAGACTTAGGAATTTTGAGCTTCAACCAGGGATTGAATTTGATGCGTATGACACCGCGTTCCTCGTCATTCAACTCGATGATAGCTTTCTTGAAGATTTGACGGATACAAGTAGGGTACATTTCTTTTGCCCGGTTTGTTTGAGATAGAGAATCCATCCATCTTCTCAAAACCGCTGACGTAAGGTAGTTAAACATGATTTTATTAGTTCCCAGATAGCGTTCCAAATGATTAACCGAGAGTTGGTAGTTCTTTGCAGTACGCGGACATCCTTGGGACTCTATTTTCCCAATAAATGATTTCGCATATTCGCTAAAACAAACTTCCTCGTCTGCCTTTAACAAATACTCTAAAACCTCTTTTGTATCCCAAAGAGACACGTCTGTTCTGTTTAGCCGATCCGTGTATTGTCGAATTAGCATAGCACAATACTCATTGACGACTGGATCCGTCAGTTCGCCTTTATTTGTAATATGTCCCGGATCAATGATTTTATTCGTTTTGATGTACCCCGGTTTTCGATTATGTACAATTCTGATGTATACAGCGTAGAAGCCATCTGTTCTCGGCTTTCTTACCATTGCTTTTAATGTTGTCGTCATATCTTATCAGTTTATTACAGTGAATTTTATTGGTGTAAGCAGGTGTAAGCAGGGGCTTTTTCAGTATAAGCAGAGAGTAATCAAATACGTTCATTTCGCTCATTTTTTGCGGTCAAGTGAACAAACCGCCTAAACGCAACTCAGGCTGTAATTACCGCTAATGCAGTGAATTACAGCCTGATATTAATATTTATATGTATTGGACTTTAGTCCTCGACAGCAGCCTGAGCGGCCGCCAGTCTGGCAATCGGCACTCTAAATGGAGAACAACTAACGTAGTTCAGACCTACCCGATGACAGAACTTCACAGAAGAAGGCTCACCACCATGTTCACCACAGATACCACATTTCAAATCCGGACGGATAGCACGGCCTTTTTCTGTCGCCATACGTACCAGCTGTCCCACACCATTCTGGTCGAGAACCTGGAACGGGTCTACTTTCAAAATCTTCTTTTCCAGATAAACAGGAAGGAAAGAAGCTATATCATCACGAGAATAACCGAAGGTCATCTGCGTTAAGTCATTTGTACCGAATGAGAAGAACTCGGCAGAAGAAGCGATACGGTCGGCAGTCAAAGCGGCACGCGGAATTTCGATCATTGTACCCACTTTGAAGTCAATGCTATCTCCTACTTCCTCAAACAACTTCTTAGCTTCCGCACGGATTACATTTTCCTGCTCCTTGAATTCATACAAGATACCAGTTAATGGAACCATGATTTCCGGATGAGTTTCCACTCCTTCTTTCTTCAATTCGAGTGCAGCACCCAAGATGGCACGTGTCTGCATCTGTGTAATTTCAGGATAAGTATTTCCCAGACGGCAACCACGGTGACCCAACATCGGGTTATGCTCACACAATGATTCTACACGTTGCTGGATATATTGCAGGCTCACACCCATAGTATCTGCCATTTCCTGCTGTCCCTTCAAATCGTGAGGAACGAACTCATGCAAAGGAGGATCGAGCAAACGAACCGTTACCGGACAACCAGCCATTGCTTTAAAGATACCCTTGAAGTCTTCTTGTTGATATGGAAGAATCTTAGCCAATGCTTTCCGACGTCCTTCTGCATTTTCCGCCAGGATCATTTCACGCATTGCTTTGATCTTTTCGCCTTCGAAGAACATGTGTTCTGTACGGCAAAGGCCAATACCTACTGCACCGAAGTTACGAGCCACTTCCGCATCATGAGGAGTATCCGCATTGGTACGTACCTGCAAACGAGTATATTTATCAGCCAGTGTCATCAATTCGGCAAAGTCGCCGGAAAGCTCTGCAGCCTGTGTTTCTACCTTACCATTATAAACTACACCTGTACTTCCGTTCA
>OOCA01000348.1_pt1 | contig 33381 bp, 28 predicted proteins | sample 1671591 | NCBI WGS metagenome assembly OOCA01 (sample SAMN06348172, study PRJEB24527) | human gut metagenome | biome: human gut; feature: ankylosing spondylitis patient; material: feces | host: Homo sapiens | place: China | collected 2015-10 | reverse complement strand
GGGCGGGTGGATTCGAACAGCATCGGCCCGCCAATAGTCCGGAGGGCAAAAAAGCCCCTGCGGGGCTTTTTTAGATGCGCGGCTCGCGACATCCACCCGCGCCCACCCCAAAAAGCTCTAGCGTATTTAGTACGTTAGAGCTTTTTATTTTGCTTGTGCGTGGGGTTCACAAATGCAGGTGGATTCGAACAGCTGCGACGACGTCGCTGAAGACGGCGCAAAAACAGCCCCGATGGGCCGTCAGGTTCACCGGGGCTGCTGCTATACCATGATTTTGTTGACGTTAACATTTTCGTGATGCCGCGAAAACATCACATGTAGACCTTCTGGCTGCGCACCTGCGCTTCGATCAAAAGAGCTGCTTCCCCGTGGGGGCTATGCACATGCAGGATATCTGTTTGTGCCGCCGTTACTCTTCCGCTGCAGCTTTGGATTCGTTCACAAAGGCGGCAATCTTATCCACCTGAATTTCGGCAACGGCACGGCCGGTCTCGTAGACGCGGCGCAGCTGGAGCGGATCGCGCTCCATGGAGCCAATCTCCAGCGGGATGGGCGGGCGGATGACGAACGCCTTGCCGGTCTGCTCCAGCATGGCAATGTGATCCAGCGTTTCGTTGTAGCGCTCGTGACGGTCGGCAACGGCTTCCACGAAAGCGGGGTAGCGCAGGTAGCGTGCCCGGATGGCGGGCAGCATCTTGTTCTTCTTTTTCACAAAGCCCTTGGGCTGGGTCAGCACAATGAGGTTGCGTTTGTAGCCGATGGACTCGAAGAACCGCACGGGGATGGAATCGGCAATGCCGCCGTCCAGCAGCTGATAATGGCCGATCTTTACGATCTTGGCCGCCAGCGGCATGGAAGCGGATGCCTGCATCCACTGGATATCCTCGGCATCGCCGGTGCGGCACTTGTGATAGATGGGGTCGCCGGTACGCACATCGGTGCACACCACAAAAAAGTCCATGGGGTTCTCTGCAAATGCCTTTGTGTCGAACACGTCCAGCTTTTCCGGCACGGTGTGGTAGCAGAACTGCTCACTGTACAGGTTGCCGGTGCGCAGCAGGTTGCCGAAGCTTGCGTAGCGCTTATCGTTGCAATACTGGGTGTTGTAGCGGATCACACGGCCGATCTGATGGGACTTGTAGTTGCAGCCGAACACCGCACCGGCCGAAACGCCAATGGCACCATCCAGCACGATGCCATGCTCCATCAGTACATCCAGAACACCGGCGGTAAACATGCCGCGCATGGCACCGCCTTCCAGCACAAGACCCGTTTTCATATATGCTCTCCCCTCCTGTGTGCCGGTGCACAGATGCCGGACACACCTTATATTAACTACAGTATACTCGAATCTGTAAAAAGTACAAGAGCGGAAAACCTATAAATTTATCAAGAAAACCTCTTGCCAAAGGAAAGAGCATCCGGTATACTAGGTGAAATAAAAAGAGAAATATGCGCTGCAAACGCATGGGCATGGAAAAAATCAGGTTGGAGGAACTGCTGCACTATGAAGATGCTGGAAGATCGTATTCGCAAAGATGGTATCGTACGCGAGGGCAATGTGCTCAAGGTGGATAGCTTTATCAACCACCAGATGGACATTCCGCTGTTCCGGGAGATGGCAAAGGAGTGGAAGCGCCTGTTTGCAGGCAAGCCCATCAACAAGGTGCTCACCATCGAGGCCAGCGGCATTGGCATTGCAGCCATCGTGGCCAGCGAGTTCAACGTGCCGGTGGTATTTGCCAAAAAGTCCATGAGCATCAATCTGGACTACAACAACTACGAGACCAAGATCCAGTCCTTCACCCACAAAAAGATCTACAATGTGATCGTCTCCAAAAAGTTCCTCACCCCGGAAGACCATGTGCTGATCATTGACGATTTCCTTGCCAACGGCTGTGCCCTGATGGGCCTGCTGGATCTGGCCAAGGAAGCCGGCGCCACCGTGGAGGGCATCGGCATTGCTGTGGAAAAGGGCTTCCAGCAGGGCGGCGAGCTGATTCGCAGCAAGGGCATCCAGCTGGAGAGCCTTGCCATTGTGGAGTCCATGAACAGCGAGACCGGCGAGATCGTCTTCCGCGAGCAGCCGCAGCAGAATTAAACAAAAAAACATTGCAGCCCCGGGAAAGTCGGAAGACCTTTCCGGGGCCGTTTTTTGCTTACGCCCCGTCAAAGCTGTCACCGTCGGCGGGCAGGTCGGCAGCGGTCTGGGCGGGATCGGGATCGGTTTCCGGTTCCACGGCGCGGGGCACGCCCTTGTACACCAGCGTCTGTTCCAGCACCTCGGCGCACACCGGGGCTGAAAGGCTGCCGCCGGCAGTCGTCCAGCTGTGGGGTTCGTCCAAGCACACCAGACACAAAAACTGCGGGTCGTCGATGGGAGCCACGGCCACAAAGCTGGCAATACGGGCTTTTTCGTCGGCGCTGTCCAGCTTCTGGCTGGTGCCGCTCTTGCCGCCCACCCGGTAGCCTTGGATGCGGGCATTGCGCCCGCCGCCGTAGAGCACCACGGCTTCCATCATCTCACGCATGGTTTCAGAAGTTTCCGGTTTGATCACCTGCCGCCTGCACACCGGCTCTGTGTGCTGCAGAATGCTGCCGTCCGGGTTCAGAATATCGCTGACAAGATAAGGCTGCATCAGCCTGCCGCCGTTCACCACAGCGCACACGGCTGCGGCCATTTCCATGTAGGAGATCTTGCTGCTCTGGCCGAAGGCGCAGGAGGCCAGCTCCACCGGCCCCATGCGGTCGGCGGTGTAGTACAGACTCTTTTTGGGTTCGGCGGGCAGATCGACCCCGGTTGGCTCCCGCAGGCCGAAAGCGGCAAAGTAATCGCAGAAGGCTTTCTTGCCCAGCCGCGCGCCGATCTGGATAAAGCTCTGGTTGCAGGAATTTTCCAGCGCCTGGGTCACGGTCTGGCTGCCGTGGCGCTTGTGGTTGGCGCAGTGGAACCGTGTGCCCGCCACCGAGATGGACTCGCCGCAGTAAAAGGTGGAGTTTTTGCTCACAGCCCCGGCATCCAGCGCGGCGGCGCAGGTGATGAGCTTGAACACGCTGCCCGGCTCGTACAGGTCGCTGACGGCCTTGTTGCGCCACTGGGTCTGCTGGGCCAGCTGCAGGGCGGCAGCGCGCTCGCTGCCGGTAAGGGCATCCACGGCCTTGCGGGCGGCTGCATCGTAGATCACGCGCGGCTGGTTCGGGTCGTAGGCGGGCGTGGTGGACATGGCCAGCACGGCCCCGGTGTTCACGTCCATCACGATGCCCACGGCGCGCGCCGCCACATGATGCTCCTTGACCGCATAATCCAGCGCGTTTTCAAGGTAATGCTGGATGTTGGCATCGACAGTCAGCCGCAGGCCGCTGCCTTCCAAGGGCACTTTTTCGGTCTCGTAGCTCTGCTCCAGTGTGTAGCCCCAAGCGTTGACGGCGGTGAGCACCACACCATTCTGCCCGGTGAGCACATCGTTATATTTCAGCTCCAGCCCGCTCACACCGGCGTTGTCTACATTGGTAAAGCCCAGCACGCTGGCCAGAAATTCCCCCTCCGGGTACCAGCGCTTGGAGTCCTGATTGATGCGGATGCCGGTGATGCCGTTCTCTTCACAAAAATCCCGCACGCGGTCGGCGGTGTCGCGCTCCACGCGGTAGCGCAAAAGGCAGTCGTTGGAGGTGCGGTCACTGAACTTTTCCAGCAGCTTCGCTTCGTCCAGCTCCAATATTTCCGCAAGGCCTTGCGCGGCAAGGCTGAGCTTTTCCTCCGGCATCTCGCGCGGGGAGGCTCGCAATGTCCAGCAGCTGCTGTTGGCGGCAAGCAGTACACCGTCGGCGCTGTAGATACGGCCCCGGTCGGCAGGCACCACGGTATCGCGCAATTGCTGGCCGAGGGCGCGGTTCGTATACCAGCCGCCCGCAAACAGCTGCAGATACGCCAGCCGCGCGGCCAGCCCCGCAAAGCAGACGCAGCACATCAACGCGGCCACCAGCCGTGCCCGGGCACGGAATGCCCGTTCCGGCAGGGTGCGCAAGGGGCGCGGCTCCGGTTTTGGCATGGCAGGCACCTCCTTCTCTGGGCAAGTGTATGCGCCGGTGCGCCGGGTCTATGACTAACCGGTACCGCCGCCGCGTACAATAAAGGAACGGAGGTGATACGGATGCACAAAGCTGCTGCCCATGCAAAGCGCGGCCTGCCGCTGCGGCATCTGCCGGCCATGGACCTGCCGTTTCTGGTGCTGGTGCTCACGCTGGTGGGCTTTGGCCTTGTAATGCTGGGCAGTGCCAGCAGTGCAGTGGCGCTGTACCGGCGGGGCGATGCCTTTGCCTACCTGCGGCCGCAGCTGCTGTATGCTGCGCTGGGCATCGGAGCCATGTGGGTGGCAAGCCGGGTGGACTACCATGTTTACCACAAGCTGGCATGGCCGCTGCTGGCGCTTTCAATGGTACTGCTGACGGCGGTGCTGTTCATGCCGGAGTACAACGGCTGCAAGCGCTGGCTGGTGCTGCCGGGCCTGGGCACACTGCAGCCCAGCGAGATTGCCAAATTTGCGGTGGTGCTGGTGTTTGCGCATATCATTGCGCTCAACCACGACCGCATGGGCAGCTTTGCGGTGGGGGTGCTGCCCTTTGCACTGGTGCTGGGAGCGGTGGCGGTGCTCATGCTGCTGGAACCGCACCTCTCCGGCACCGTGCTCATTTTGGGCATCGGCGCGGTGCTCATGTTCGTGGGCGGCACCGGCCTCAAGTGGTTCGTGCTGGCCGGGGCGGGCGGTGCAGCGGCCATTGGAGCTGCCATCATCATTATGCCGGACCTTGTGCCCTACGCGGCCAGCCGTCTCAGCTCATGGCTGGATCCCTTTGCCGACCCGCTGGGCGACGGCCACCAGACCATCCAGAGCCTGTATGCCATCGGCTCCGGGGGCGCGGTGGGCCTTGGCCTTGGCAGCAGCCGCCAGAAGCACCTGTTCGTGCCCGAACCGCAGAACGACTTCATCTTTTCCATCCTGTGCGAGGAGCTTGGCTTTGTGGGAGCCTGCGCGGTGATCCTGCTGTTTGCGCTGCTGCTGTGGCGGGGCATCACGCTGGCGGCGCATGCACCGGATCGGTTCGGTGCGCTGCTGGTAGTGGGCTTTGTGGTGCAGGTGGCCCTGCAGGCAGTGCTGAATATGGCGGTAGTCACCAACACCATCCCCAATACCGGCATCAGCCTGCCGTTTTTTTCCTCCGGAGGCACCAGTCTGATGATGCTGCTGGGCGAAATGGGCATCGTGCTGTCGGTGTCCCGCGGGGAGACATAAAACCGGGCGTTCCCTGCCATAAAACGACAGCATCCGCTGCCGGTGCATCCACAAATAACCGGACAAACAAATGGCACAACTGCAGACAAAATAAACAAAAAGCCTTCGCGCCGCATAGCATGAGGTATCTTTTGCGGAACGGGGGCTTTTTGCATGGGCGGAGATCTTATCATCACAGGCGGCATGCCGCTGAACGGCACAGTGCACATCCCGGCAGCCAAAAACAGCGTGCTGCCGCTGCTGGCAGCGGCCCTTTTGTGCAATGGCACGGTGCGTTTTCTGCAGGTGCCGCATCTTGCGGATGTGGACACCAGCATGGAGCTTTTGCAGGGTGCGGGCTGCACGGCCCGCTGGCAGGGCAGCGACATCACGGTGCAGGGCGTGCCTTCCACCTGCCGCCTTGCGCCGGAAGCCGCCGCGCGGATGCGGGCATCCATTTTGTTCTGCGCACCGCTTCTGGCGCGGCTTGGCCGGGTGGAAACGGTGCTGCCCGGCGGGTGCCGCATTGGTGCAAGGCCGGTGGACCTGCACCTTTCCGGCCTTGCGCAGATGGGCGTGCACTGCCGGGAGGAGGGGGCAAGGCTGATCCTGACAGCGCCTGCCGGGCTGTACGGTGCGGACATCACACTTGGGTTTCCCAGCGTGGGCGCTACCGAGACACTGCTCTTGGCAGCAGCTGCGGCGCAGGGCGAGACGGTCCTGCGCGGGGCCGCGCGAGAACCGGAGATCAGCGATCTGGCAGCATTCCTGAACCGGTGCGGCGGCTGTGTGCAGGGCGCGGGCACCAGCACCATCCGGGTGCAGGGCAGACGAATGCTGTATAGCTGCAGCTTTGCGCCCATGGCCGACCGCATCGTGGCATCCACCCTTGCCTGTGCCTGCGCGGCGGCAGGAGGCCGGGTGGAACTGACCGGCTGCAGGCCGGAGACCTATGCACCGCTGCTGGAAATTCTGGCACAAATGGGCTGCAGGGTAGAAACAGGGCCGGAAAGTGCGGTCATTACCCGGCTGGGCGCGCTGCACGGCGCGGGCAGAGTGTTCACCGGGGTATACCCGGCACTGGCAACGGACGCAGCGCCGCTGCTTGCCGCTGCCATGCTTGCCGCTGACAGCGCCAGCAGCATCGAGGACGTGGTGTTTGAGCGGAGATTCGGCTGTGCAGAGGGTTTTGCGGCTTTTGGGGCCGCTGTGCAGGTGCAGGGACGCACACTGGACATCCGACCGGTGCGGCAGCTGCAGGGCGCGTGTGCACGGGCTGCGGACCTGCGCGGAGGCGCGGCACTGGTGGTGGCCGCGCTGGCGGCAAGGGGACGGAGCCGCATTACCGAAACCGGTTATATCGACCGCGGATATGCCGGTTTTGCACAGATGCTGGCGGAACTTGGTGCCCAAATTGAGCGGGAAATGCCGCGGGAAAGCGCCAGCGAGAAAAAAACACCTTCAAAAAAGCAAAATTGACTTGCATTCAGGGCAAAAAGATGATACGATACAGTTATATAAGTGTAAGCAGATAATTTCTGTGCGCTATGCGCAGTTTTACGATAAAATCCGATGGAGGACAAAGTTATGGCACTCATGCTCGATGAAGAAATGGACGAAAACGTTACGACGATCAAGGTGATCGGCGTGGGCGGCGGCGGCGGCAACGCTGTCAACCGCATGGTCAGCGACGGCCTGCAGGGCGTCGAATTTATCGCAATGAACACCGATCAGCAGGCTCTGGCCAAGAACCACGCTGCCACCAAGGTGCAGCTGGGTTCCAAGCTGACCAAGGGCCGCGGTGCCGGTGCAGACCCCGAGATCGGCCAGCGCGCCGCTGAAGAGAGCAAGGACGAGATCGCAAATGCGCTCAAGGGTTCCCAGATGGTGTTTATCACTGCCGGCATGGGCGGCGGCACCGGCACCGGTGCAGCACCCGTTGTGGCCGAGGTCGCCCATGATCTGGGCATTCTGACCGTTGGCATCGTCACCAAGCCCTTCTCCTTTGAGGGCAAGCGCAAGATGGGTCTGGCAGAGCAGGGCATTGCAAACCTGCTCATGCATGTGGACAGTCTGATCGTCATTCCCAATGAGCGCCTGAAGATGATCAGTCAGGAAAAGATCACTCTGATGAATGCCTTCCAGGCAGCCGATAACGTGCTGCGTCAGGGCGTTGAGTCCATTTCCGCTCTGATCAATGTGCCCGCCTTCATCAACCTGGACTTTGCCGACGTGCGCTCCATCATGAAGGATGCCGGCTACGCACACATGGGCGTGGGCAGTGCCAAGGGCGCAGGCAAGGCCGAGAACGCCGCAAAGGCTGCTATTTCTTCTCCGCTGCTGGAGACCAGCATTGCCGGTGCACACGGCGTGATCATCAACATCACTTCCAGCCCGGACATCGGTCTGGAGGATGTGGAGACTGCAGCAGGTCTCATTACCCAGAGCGCACATCCCGATGCAAACATCATCTGGGGTACTGCATTCGACGAGAACCTCTCGGACGAGATGCGTGTGACTGTGGTTGCTACCGGTTTTGACAACAAGAGCGCAAGCGACCTGCGCAGCAGCATCAGCAATGCAATGGGCGGCGCACAGTCCACTCCGTCTGCTGTGTTCAGCAGCGAGACTGCAAGTCCGGCAGCTTCTGCCGCAGGCGGCGCTGCACCGGCACCCACTGCTGCAAAGCCCGTGGAAGAGGACAACAGCGATAATGGCTATTACGACCAGCTGATGGCCATGCTGAACAAGCGCAGATAAAAAGCTGGCCGTCATAAGCAGATCGGGCGTATCGGATGGATCGGAGGGACACCATGGCGCAGGGCAGGCAGCAGAACAATGGTTCGCGGCAGCGCTGTGCCCAGTCTGCCGCGGCAAAGGCTCCGGCAGAGCCGCCCAAGGCGGTGTGTGCCCAGCTGGAGCAGATGAACCGAAAGCTGGCAGCGGCCAGTGCGGAAATTTTGCGCTATCAGACCCGTCTGTTTGCCTGTGAACGGCAGATGGCCGCGCTGCGGCAGGAAAATGCCCAGCTGGAAGCGGCCTGTGAGCAGGCGCGGCAGGAGGCTGAGTGCGCGGGCGCTCATGCAGAGCAGCTGCGTCAGGAGCTGGCCCGCCATGCCGAAGCTGTGCGGCCTGTGCCGGTTGCGGCACATACGTCCCCACAGCCGGAACCATCGGCAGCGCAGAGTCCGCGGCCGGAGGCCGAACAGCCTCCACAGCCCGGGCCGGAGCCTCCGCAGCCTGCTCAGCCGGACTGGAAGCCCCAGACCAGATTGGAGCACCTCTCGGTGGAGCTGATGAACTGGTTCGACGATATGATGGGCGCATGACAGAAAGCTGGATGATCTGCAAAAAGCAGATATGAGTGGAATGAAAAGCTGCTGCAAAGCGCAAAGCTGTTGCAGCAGCTTTTTTGTGGTCCGGTAGGAAACGGAAGACCCTGCGGCCGGCAGTACAGGAGCGAGGAGCGGTTAAGATGGAACCAAAACAGAAAATACTGATCGTGGATGACTCGGAGATCAACCGCGCCATGCTCAAGGAGATTTTGGGTGAGGGCTACGAATATCTGGAAGCCGAGAACGGCCTGCGCGCGATCGAAATTCTGCGCAGACGCACCGATATCGCGCTGGTGCTGCTGGACCTGATCATGCCGGAAATGGACGGCTTTGATGTGCTGCGGGTGATGCAGTGCTATGCATGGCAGGAGGAAATCCCGGTCATTGTGATCAGCGCGGCAGAGGACACCCGAAGCGTCGAGCGCGCCTATGATATGGGCGTGGCCGATTACATCCGCCGCCCGTTCGAGCGGGTCATGGTGCTGCGCCGGGTGAAGAATGCGCTCATGCTTTACGCAAAGCAGAAGCGCCTTACCCGCCTTGTGACCGATCAGGTGTACGAAAAAGAGCACAACAGTGTGCTGATGATCAACATTCTGAGCCATGTGGTGGAGTTCCGCAACAGCGAGAGCGGCCAGCATGTGCTGCACATCCGCACCCTGACCGACCTGCTCCTGCATCAGCTGGTGCAGAAGACTGACCGTTACCAGCTGGATGAGAGTGATATCTCGCTGATCAGCACAGCGTCGGCGCTGCACGATATCGGCAAAATCATGATCCCGGAAGAGATCCTGAACAAGCCCGGCCGCCTGACCGAGAAAGAGTACGCCACCATCAAGACCCACACCACCGAGGGTGCCAGGATCCTGAAGGGGCTTGCCATCGGGCAGGACGAACCGCTGGTAAAGGTGGCACACGCTATCTGCCGCTGGCATCACGAGCGGTGGGACGGCGGCGGCTACCCGGACAGGCTCAAGGGCGACGAGATCCCCATTGCAGCACAGGTGGTGGCACTGGCCGATGTGTACGACGCACTGACCAGCGAGCGCTGCTATAAGCAGGCCTACAGCCACGAAAAGGCCGTTGACATGATCCTGCACGGCGAGTGCGGCAGCTTCAATCCGCTGCTGATGGAGTGCCTGAAAGAATCCTCGGAGCTGCTGCGCACAGAGCTGCAGCGCTCGGAGTATGACCGCGGTTTCCGCCACGAGACCCGCCGCCTTTCGGAGGAGATCCTGCACCGCGAAGCTCTGCCCCGTGAGGATCGTGCCCAGCGCCTGCTGGATCTGGAACGGGAGCGCACCGCTTTTTATGCCGAGCAGCGCGGCGGTATTCAGTTCGATTACGATATCCTCAGCGGCAGCGTGACCGTGGTGAACCGCTACGAGGACCCGGTCAACCGAACCCAGAAGCTGGACTTTGATAAGGGCATGGGCCTGACATTTCTCTCCGGCAAGGACCGCCGCAAGCTGCTGGATGCCATTGCAGCCGCAACGCCGGAAGAGCCGGATGCCGCATTCCCGGTGCTGATCGCAGTGGATCAGGAATACCGGCTGCACCGGCTGGTGATGCACACCATGTGGAGCCGCGCCGGTGTGCGCCACTGCGTAAGCGTGGTGGGCCAGATCACAGATGACCATGCCCGCCTGCAGGAGCTGATGCTGGGCGATGTGAACAGCGACCAGCCGGAAGCACTGCTGGAACGCCTGAAGGGCATTTTTGACATTGTGCGTCTGGTGGATCCGGAAAGCACCAAGGTGCTGAGCCTGGGCAAGGATGGCCGGCTGACCGAGATGCCCGGCACCTGCCACATGGTGTGGAACAAATCGGGCCGGTGCGAAAACTGCATTTCCAGTAAGGCCCTTGCCCGCAAGGAATCCCTGAACAAGATCGAGTTCAAGGACGATCAGGCTTATTTTGTCATGGCAAAGTATGTGGAAGTGGGCGGACGCGGCTGCGTGCTGGAAATGGTGTCCAAGCTTTCGGACGGACGCTGGCTTGATATGGGCGGCCGCCGGATGCTGCTGGACCGCGGCTCCAACTTTGACCGCAGCGCCTTTGTGGATTCGCTGACCGGGGCATACTCCCGCCAGTACTTCGAGTGCTTCCTTGCGGAGAGCGAACAGGTGGAAGGCGTAGTGATGATCGACGTGGATCACTTCAAGGAGGTCAACGACCGGTTCGGCCATCTGGTGGGCGATAAGGCCCTGCAGAGCGTGGCACAGTCCATCCTGAGCAACCTGCGCCAGACCGATGTGCTGGTGCGCTATGGCGGCGATGAATTCCTGCTGCTGGTGCCGCACATCCGGCCCGGAGAACATGTGATACAGCGCGTGCGGGAGGCTGCGGCTAGTGCCAGAGTGGAAGGCTACCCGGAGCTGGAGCTTTCGGCCAGTGTTGGCGGTGTGTGCGATGTGCATCCGCTCACCGAGGCCATCCGTCAGGCAGATGAAAAAATGTACCAGAACAAGGCCGAGCGCAAAAATTAAACAAAACAAAGCCCGGACAGGCTGCAGTATCGCACTGCTGTGCCTGTCCGGGTATTTTTGTTTTTTCAGCGCACAGCGCTGGTGCGGTGCTCCATCAGATAGGTGGCCTCAAGGTCTGCGATGTGCAGCTTGACGGCAAGGGGATACTTGTCGTAGGCTTCCGAGATGGCAAAGCAGCCGCCCCGGGCCGCATCGTCAAAGCCGCCCATGTGCCAGCGGATGGCAACGGCTTCCTCGATGTGCAGCTTCATGAACCGCTCAATGAGGAACACGCTCTTTTCGCCGTGGCCGTAGGGGAACAGGTCTTCCACGCTGTAGCTGGGCACCTTTTCCCACTGGCCGGTGGCTTCGTTTTTCACGTTGCGGGTGCCGGGCTTGTAGTAGTTGGCCTTGCACAGATCGTGCAGCAGTGCACAGATGGCAAAGGTCTCCTCGCTGTCGCCCTCGGTAAAAAAGGTATCGTGCAGCGCATGGTAGACGTTCAGGCTGTGCATACAAAGCCCGCCCTCACACGCACCGTGGAACCGGGTGGAGGCCGGTGCCGTGAAGAAGTCGGTCTTGTGGTCCAGCCAGTCCAGCAGCTTTTCGCTGCCGGGGCGGGTGACGTGCTGCTGCCAGATCTGCAAAAACTCTTCGCGGCCGCCCATGCTTACAGCTCCAAATCGTCCAAAAGGCCCTTGAGGATGGCCATTTCGTCGTGGCTCAGGGAAATGCCCTTGCCCATGCGGGTGCCGTCCGGGGACCAGTCGCGGATGTCGTACTTGGGTTCGCCGTCGTTCCAGCTGATGAGGTTCAGCTGACGCTCCCAGCCGCGGGGACGCTCCGAGAGAACTGCAATGCGCTGAACAACTTCATATTTGATCTCTGCCATGATGCAAAACCTGCCTTTATCTTTGTTTGCTACCATAATAAGGGAAGCGGACGCAGATTTCAACAGGTAGAGCAAAAATAATTTGAAAAATTTTTGTTAGCCGTAAGGTGCATCCTCACGCCAGTCCACAAGGCTCAGCACCTGAGAAGCATCCTCGTCCGGGGCCGGATGGCAGGAATGGGTGTGCTGGTCGGTGCTGAACAGTCCGGGTGCATAGTGGGCCATCACGCTGGTCTGCACATCCCCGGCCAGAAATTCCCGGGCGTTCTTCTGGTAACAGGCGGCCGGGGTGCCGTTGGTCATGGGCACACCCTGCGGGGCGCTGTTTGTGTCCGGGTGCGGGGTCTGGCCCGGCGTTTCAATGTGCGGCGGCACCTGTGTGCCGGGGGCAGCGGGGTCGCCTGGCAGCAGGATATCCGGCTCCCTGCCTAGCGGCGGGCTGCAGCGGGTGCAGCTGTTTTCCGGTGCGGCGGCAATGCCGGGCTGGTGTTCCAGCTCGTGGCGGATAAAGGGCGTCAAGCTCATTGGAAAATCACCTCCGCCCATAGGATGCCCCGAAAAGACGCAACTTATAAAGGGGCCTTGGCACCGGACACTCTGTCCCGCCTGCGCTTGCCAGACCACCAGCGTGGTGCAGCCCTCGCACTTCCCGTCAAGTTTCGTTGTCGATTTTAATTGCAGCCTGCACTTCAGACATGGCATCGCGCATCTTGCCGGAGTGTCCTGTGTCGAGGCCTGCGGTGTTTCACACGATCAATTCTACGGTAGAACCGCCGGTGCGGGCTTTGCGCACCACCACCTGTCGGTCGATGCGGTCTTTCAGAGCGCCTACGTGGGAGATGATGCCCACCAGCCGGTCGCCCTCGGTCAGCCCTGCAAGTACGCGCATGGCCTGTTCCAGCGATTCGTCATCCAGACTGCCGAAGCCCTCATCGAGGAAGAGCGTGTCCAGACGGATGCCGCCTGCCGCGCTCTGTACTTCGTCCGAAAGGCCCAGTGCCAGCGCCAGCGATGCCTTGAAGCTTTCGCCGCCGGAAAGGGTCTTGACGCTGCGGCGGGTGCCGTTGTAGTGGTCGATGATGCCAAGGTCCAAGCCGGACTGGCTGCGCTGGTTCTCGGCACCAATGCGCTCCAGCTCGTACTGCCCGGCGGTCATCTGCATCAGGCGGGTGTTGGCGTGGCGCAGGATGCGGTCCAGATAGTTCATCTGGATGTAGGCTTCCAATTTGATCTTCTGTTTGCTGGTCAAGGTGCCGCCCGCCGTGGCGGCAAGGGCACTCACCCACTGCCAGCGCTGTTCAAGCTGAGTGCGCGCTTCGGCAGCGGTGCGGTATTTTTCAGCGGCTGCACGGTTGGGCAGCCGCTGTGCGGCCAGCTGCTGGGCCTGCTCCCGCAGGGCAGTGCGGGCGGCGGCAAGGCGGGCCTGTTCTGCCTGTAAAAATTCCAGCGGCTGGGCAGGTCCGGCGGTTTCGGCAGTGGCTTGCTGGGTCTGCAGGGCATCCACAGCGGCTTTGGCAGCGGCATAGGCCTGCTCTGCCTGTTTGAGGGAATGCTGAGCCCGCTCCATGCCGGTGCGCAGGGCGGTGCGACTGGCTTCCAATGCATCCAGCGCGGCCTGTGCCTCGGCCCGCTGCGGATAGGGCAGGGCTGCACGAGCGGCAGCGGTCTGCTGCTCCAGTGCATCGGCGCTGGCATTCTGCGCGGCGGCGGTGCTGTCAGCTTCAGCGGCGGCCTGTTCCAGTGCCGGGCGCTGGCGGCTTTTTGCCTGACGGTCGGCCTCCAATGCGGTGCGGCGGGCCGAAGCGCGGCGACACACTCGGCCTGTGCTGCGTGCAGGGCACAGGCTTCTTCCGTCAGGACAGCGTTCATCCCCTTGAAGGTCAGCTGTACCGTCCCATCCGGGGAGGTGAAGCGCTCGGGCAATAGGCTCTCAGCATCCCGGCGCAGGGAGCGGCGGGCTTCGTCGGCTGCGGCAAGGGCGCTCTGTGCGGCAGTGCTGGCAGTCTGGGCCAGTGCATCGGCCTTTTCGGCTTCCTGCTTGGCGGCATCCACCTGCGCCTGCGTGGGGGCTGTGTGGGGCAGTTGGGCCTTTGCCGGGTGGTGGACGCTGCCGCACACGGGGCAGGGCGCACCCTCGGCCAGCGCCTGCGCCAGTAGTCCGGCCTGTGCGTCCAGAAAGGCTTTGTCCAGCGCATCCCGCCGGGCATGGGCCTGCTCCTTGGCTTCGGCGGCAGTGCGGTAGGCATCCTGCGCACGGTGGGCCTTTTGTGCCTGCTGCTGGCAGGCGGCAAGCCGCTGGTTCAGGGTGGTAAGGGCGGTGCTGCGCTGGGCCAGCTCCTTTTCCCGGTTCTGCAAGGCCAGCAGCCGGGTGGGAGCATCTTCCAGCGCGGTCAGCTCCTTTTCAGCAGCGGCCAGCGCTGTGTCCAGTGCGGCCAGCTGGGTGCGTTTCGCTTTGGCCTTGGCAGCGGCCAGCTGGGCAGCATCCCGCGCGGCCTGCTGCTGATGGCACAGGGCATCCAGCTCATCGTAGGAGGCAAGGGCCGTCTGTGCCTGCGTCACCTGTCCGGCAAGAACATCCAGCTGGGCGGCATCGCCTGCGTGGCGGGCGCTCTCGGCACGGGCAGCTTCCAGCACAGGCAGGGCAGCGGTAAGCTCTGCCTGCTTTGTGGCCAGCTGTGCGGCCAGCTGTCGGGCCTGCTGGGCAGCACCCAGCTGACGTTGTACTTCGTCCAGCTTGGCTTCGGTGTCCTTGAGGGCAGCAGCAACGGTCTCCTGCGCGGCCTGCTGGCGGGCCAGCAGACCTTCCAGCAGGGCAAGGGCCGTCTCCGGCTCGGTCTGGGCGTTCAGTGCGGCAAGGGCATCGGCATCCGGGTCGTCGGGAGAAAACCGGATGCCGGAGAGCAGACTGTCCAGCTTTGCATTCTGGGTGGTGCGCTGCTGGCTGAGGGCGGCGCTTTCGGCCTGCAGGCGCTCCTGCAGCCGGGCATAGCGCTGGGTGCGGAACAGCTTGCGGAAAATGCGGCTGCGCTCCTCGGTGGAAGCGTTGAGCAGCTTTGTGAACTGACCCTGCGCGATCATGGCGATCTGGCAGAACTGGCTGTAGTCCAGCCCGATGATCTCCTGCACGGCGGCAGTCACATCCTTGGCTTTGGTCACCGGCGGACGGCCATCGGAATAGGTGAGGGTGGCATCCGCTTTCTCGGTGGTCATGCCCTCGCCGCGGTTTTTGGGGCGCTGGTACTCCGGGTTGCGGCGCACGGTATAGCGCTGGCCGTTCACCTCAAATTCCAGCTCCACAAAGGTGGGCGTTTTAGGGCCGGCATACTTGCAGCGCAGCATGGTACCCTCGCGTACGCCGCCGCTGGAATGATCGTACAGGGCGTATGTAATGGCATCGAACAGGGTGGTCTTGCCTGCGCCGGTATCGCCGGTGACAAGGTACAGGCCGCCTTTTCCCAGCTTTTCCAGTTCCAGCACGGTCTCGCCCGCATAGGGGCCAAAGGCCGAAAGAGTGAGCTTCAGCGGTCTCATGCGTCCTCGCCCTCCTTCCAGATCTCCTCAATGAGCTGCTGGCAGAATGCCGCCTGCTCCGCCGTCAGCGGCTGATTGTTCTGCAGCTGGTAGAACGCCGAGAAGTGCTCCAGCGGGGTGATGCTCTCGGCGCGCTCCGGTGCGGTGATCTCCTGATCTTCCCGGGTGCGGAGGTTATCGTAGTCCAACCGCATCAGATTGGGGTAGATCACCCGCAGGCGGGCCAGTGCGTCCGGCACGTCCTGCTCGTCGGTCAGGGTAATGTGCAGATAGTCGTCTACCGCAGTGCCGTCGTAATTGCGGCGGTCGGTCAGCTCCATGTAGCTGCCGCGCACTTCCCGCAGGTCGTGCTTCGGGGTAAGCGGCGCGGTGGTGATGGAAACTTCGCCCTTGGGCCCAAGTTCCACAAAGCAGGCGCTTTTGTGCTGGCCTGCTTCCGAAAAGGAGTATTTCAGCGGGGTGCCGCAATAGCGCACGGCATCGCGGCCCACCTTCTGGGGGCTGTGCAGGTGGCCCAGCGCCACGTAGTCAAAGGCATCGAACAGGCTGGCATCCACGCTGTCCACACCGCCCACCGAGACTTCCTCGCTCTCGCAGCAGGCAGCACCGGCCACGAACTGATGGGCCACCAGCACGCTGCGGTGGGCCGGGTCCAGCGGGCAGTGGCGCAGCACGCAGGCAAGGGCATCGTTGTAGCTCTCCACAGGCTCGTCCGGCCAGACATGCCGCACCATGGCGGGCTTGAGGAAGGGCAGAAGGTACACGTCCAGCGTGCCGTACTCGTCGGTGAGGGGGATGGGCACCGGCGCACCGGAGAACACCGGGCTGACGTACACCCGGCTGCTTTGCAGCAGGGCAGAGCCGAAAGCAATGCGGTCGGCGGAGTCGTGGTTGCCGCTGATGGCGAACACTGGCAGCCTGCGTTCGGCCAGCTGGGTCAAAAACCAGTCTAGCAGGCGCACGGCTTCGGCAGGGGGAACGGGCTTATCGTAGAGGTCGCCCGCCAGCAGCACACCGTCCACGGGCGTTTTATCCAGCAGGGAAAGGATCTGTTCCAAAATGTACCGCTGGTCGTCCAGCATGGAGAACTCGCACACCCGCTTGCCCAGATGCAGGTCGGAAAGATGCAGAAAACGCAAACGGAAACACCGCCTTTTCAGAGTTTTCTTTATTATACAGCAGGGCGGGGGTGGGGGCAAGGAAAACAAAAGCGTCTGCAGGACGGAAAATCCTGCAGACGAGGTAAGGCGGCTCGCCCTCTCCGTCATTGCTTGCGCAATGCCACCTCTCCCAAAGTGAGAGGCTTTGGCAGTCCACGCAAAGTTTCTGGTTTTGCCAAGGGCTCTCCCTTTGAGGAAAGACTTCCCCCGCGCCGGGGGAAGATGTCGCGAAACGACAAAAGGGGGAATCTGTCGAGCAAAGCGAGACTGAGAGGGCAAGGCTGTTCACACTAGAACATCTTCTCCCATGTTCCTTCGCCGACCACGCCGTCGGCGGTAAGGCCGTTGCGGCGCTGGAACCGCTGCACAGCCGCTGCCGTTGCCGCGCCGAACCTGCCGTCGGCGTTCAGCCGTTCACCCAGCGAATTGAGCTTCTGCTGCACCAGACGCACCGTGCCGCCGGAAGAGCCGCTGCGCAGGGCAATGCCGGGGTAGGGCACATGCAGGCCGTGCTTGGCCGTGTAGCGGGTGTAGAGCACGTTCCATGTGTTCGCGCCCACCTTGCCGTCCACATTCATCTTGTTTTTGAGTTGGAACTCCTTCACGGCGTTCTCGGTGGAAATGCCGAATTTTCCATCGGCCTTCAGCTCGCTGTACCATGTGCAGGCGTCGCGCACACCGTTGAGCCAGGTCTGCACAAGAGCTACGTCCGGCCCGGAGGAGCCGCGCTGGAGCAGGGAATAATAAGCAGGGATCGCCATAGTGGATAACACACTCCTTTCGCCTTATGCTATGCGGCGAAAGCGCCGGGCGTTACCCAAGCAGCACCACGTCCTCCCGGCGGGCGGTGCGCTGCTGCACCCACTCCACCACTTTGAAGCGCAGGATGTACTCCCCGCACACAAGGTCGTTTTCGGCAGGCCGGGCATAGCTGCCGCAGGCAGAGCGGCACAGGCCCGGGTAGAGCACGCACCACCAGTTGCGGCCTTTTCCGGCACCGAGATCGATGCGCAAAGCGTCGTACCGCCCGGCGGGAAGAGTGCCGGAACCATAGCGCCGGGTGTCGAAGTACATGTTCACCAGCTGCACCCGCACCGGCGTGCGGATGTTCAGCTGTGCCAGCGCGTGCCGGGCCGTGAGCTGCAGCTCAAATAGATGCTGCGCCGCCCAGGCAATCGCTTCCGGTTTGCTCTGTGCCGGGCAGGCGGTGTCCAGATAGGCAAGCACGGCATCCCGCACATGGAGCTTTGCGCTCTGGCTGGCAATGGAATCGCTCTCAGCCCGGATGTGCAGGCGCAGGGTGTCGGCGCACACCAGCGCCCCGGTGTCCAGCTGAGTGCGGCCCCATGCAAATGTCTGCCATGCGCCACACAGGGCAAGGGCGAGAAACAGGCCAAGGCAGAGCAGAGCCATCTGGGAGCGTGTAAGCATTCTGGATAACATAAAAACAGACCCTTCTTCTGGAAATGTTATCCAGAGGATGGGCCTGTTGGAGTAGATTTATTCTCTTAGTTCTTCAGCGACTGCATGGGGGCAGGCAGTCGGCCGCCGCGGTTGATGAACACGGACGGGTCGTGCTGGTTCACGGCCATGATGGGGCCATAGCCCAGCAGACCGCCAAAGTCCAGCACCTCGCCGGCCTTGCGGCCAATGGCGGGGATCACGCGCACGGCGGTGGTCTTGCTGTTCACCATGCCGATGGCGGCTTCGTCAGCGATCAGGGCGCTGATGACAGCCGGGGTGGTGTCGCCCGGGATGATGACCATATCGATGCCTACCGAGCAGACGGCGGTCATGGCTTCCAGCTTTTCAATGGTCAGACATCCGGTCTCGGCGGCGTGGATCATGCCGGCATCCTCGCTGACCGGGATGAAGGCACCGGACAGACCGCCTACATGGTTAGAGGCCATCACGCCGCCCTTTTTCACGGCATCGTTCAGCAGGGCGAGGCAGGCGGTGGTGCCGCAGCAGCCGCAGGTCTCAAGGCCCATCTCTTCCAGAATGTTGGCCACACTGTCGCCGATGGCGGGGGTAGGTGCCAGCGACAGGTCGATGATGCCGGCGGGCACACCCAGTGCCTGAGAAGCCAGATTGGCCACCAGCTGGCCCACGCGGGTGATCTTGAAGGCGGTGCGCTTGACCAGTTCTGCCACCTCGTCGATGGGGGCATCCTTGGGCAGGCGGGCCAGTGCAGCGCGCACAGCGCCGGGGCCGGAAACGCCCACGTGGATCTCACAATCCGGCTCGCCGGGGCCGTGGAATGCACCAGCCATGAAGGGGTTGTCCTCCGGTGCGTTGCAGAATACCACCAGCTTTGCGGCACCGATGCACTGACGATCAGCCGTCAGCTCACTGGCCTTCTTGACGGCCTCGCCCATGAGCTTGACGGCGTCCATATTCAGTCCTGCCTTGGTGGCACCGATGTTCACCGAGCTGCACACGATGTCGGTCTCGGCCAGTGCGCGGGGAATGGACTCGATCAGGCGGCGGTCACCGGCAGAAAAGCCCTTGTGCACCAGAGCACTGTAGCCGCCCACAAAGTTTACACCCACCTTTTTACCGGCGGCATCCAGAGTTTTTGCAAACTCCACAGGGTCGGCATCCGGGCAGGCACCCAGCAGCATGGCGATGGGGGTGACACTGATGCGCTTGTTGATGATGGGGATGCCGTACTCGGCACTGATATGCTCCACGGTGGGCACAAGATTTGCGGCCTTGGTGGTGATCTTGTTATAGATGTTCTCGCACGCCTTCTTCGGGTCTGGGTCGATGCAGTCCAGCAGGCTGATGCCCATGGTGACGGTGCGCACGTCCAGATTGTCCTGAGTGAACATCTCGATGGTCTCGAGGATGTCACCGGTATTAAACATACTCATAGCTGTGTACTCCCTCCATCAGATGGTGTGCATGGCATCAAAAACTTCCTGACGGGTCACGTTGATCTGCATGCCCATCTCGGCAGCCAGCGCGTCGGTGCGCTTGTGCAGCTCTTCGTGGCTCACATTGCAGTTGGAGATATCCACCAGCATGATCATGGCGAACATGCCCTGCAGGATGCTCTGGGTCACGTCCTCGATATTGATGTTCAGTTCGGTGCACAGACCGGCGACCTTGGCAACAACGCCCACGGTATCGTGACCAATGACGGTAATGAATGCTTTCATCGTTTCCACCCTCGTTTTCCTTTTGATGAACGGTGCCGCAAGCGTTCCGGCACACTCTTACTCTTCCAGTATAGCAGATTTGGCAAAATTTGAACACACTTTTTGTAAAAAAGAACAGACACGAGGGGAAAAAGACAGTCTATCCCAAAAATTGGGTGCAATCTATTACAGCTTGTGCTATACTTATAGATAATTTATTTCCCGATTACGGGCTGAGAAGGAGCAAAATACTATGGAACAGCTTTTGAAGATCCTGGAAGACAATGCGCGGCTGCCCATTGAGGATATCGCCACGATGCTGAATAAATCCCCCGCCGAGGTGGCGGCCATGATCGATCTGGCCCGGGCGCAGGGCATCATCAAGGGCTACAAGACCCTTGTGGACTGGGAAAAGGCCGGGGTCAACCGTGTGGAGGCCGTCATCGAGCTGAACGTCAGCCCCAAGAAGAGCCGCGGCTTTGACGAGATCGCAGCCACCATTGCCGCCTTTGACGAGGTGGAGAGCGTGCTGCTGATGAGCGGCGGCTACGACCTGCAGCTGGTGATCAAGGGCCAGACCTTCCAGGAGATCGCCCTGTTCGTGGCAAAGCGCCTTTCTCCGCTGGACGATGTGCTGTCCACCGCCACCCATTTTGTGCTGCGCACCTATAAAAAAGAGGGCCGCCTGTATCAGGACGAAGAAATCGATGAAAGAGAGTGCACGGTGCTGTGATGGACTACGATAAACTGATCGCGCCTGCCGCTGAGGCCATGCGCCCCTCCGGCATCCGCAAATTTTTCGATCTGGCTGCCGAAATGCCCGAGTGCATCAGTCTGGGCGTGGGCGAGCCGGACTTTAAAACGCCATGGGCCGTGCGCGAAGCCGGCATTGAGAGTCTGGAGCATGGCCGCACCCGCTACACCTCCAACGCAGGCCTGAAGGAGCTGCGCGCCGAGGTGGCAAAGTATCTGGAGCGCCGCATGGGCCTGCACTACGACCCGCTGCACGAGGTGCTCATCACGGTGGGCGGCAGCGAAGCCATTGATATGTGCATCCGCACGCTGGTGCAGCCCGGGGACGAGGTCATCATCCCGGAGCCATGCTTTGTGTGCTACGAGCCCATCACCACCCTGTCCGGCGGTGTGCCGGTGCATGTGGCCTGCCGTCAGGAGGACGAGTTCCGCCTGCGTGCCGATGCGCTGAAAGCAGCCATCACCCCCAAGACAAAGCTGCTCATCATGCCGTTTCCCAACAACCCCACCGGTGCGGTGATGGAGCGCGAGGATCTGGAAGCTGTAGCTGAGGTGCTGCGCGGCACCAACATCATGGTGCTCTCCGATGAAATTTATGCAGAGCTGAACTATGGCCTGCGGCCTCATGTTTCCATTGCCACCCTGCCCGGCATGGCCGAGCGCACCATCGTGGTGAACGGCTTCTCCAAGACTTACGCCATGACCGGTTGGCGTCTGGGCTATGCCTGCGGCCCGGCACCCATCATCCGGATCATGACCAAGATCCACCAGAGCGCCATCATGAGCGCTCCCACCACCAGCCAGTACGCCGCCATCACCGCCCTGAAGGAGTGCGACGGCGAGATCGACCGCATGCGCGACGAGTACAATATGCGCCGCCGCCTTGTGGTGAAGTCTTTTAACGATATGGGCCTGACCTGCTTTGAGCCGCGCGGTGCGTTCTACGCCTTCCCCTGCATCAAGAGCACGGGCATGAGCAGTCAGGATTTTTGCACGAAGCTGCTGGAACAGAAGCATGTGGCCATCATCCCCGGCGATGCCTTTGGCGCTTCCGGCGAAGGCTACGCCCGCATTTCCTACGCCTACAGCGTGGAGCATCTGAAGGAAGCGCTCCGGCGCATCCGGGAATTCCTGCAGGAAAACAGCATCTATCACGGCATCTGAGGAGGAACAAATGGCAAGGCTGAACTGCGTGACCATTCTGGCCCCCGCAAAGCTCAATCTGGCGCTGGACGTGGTGGGCCTTCTGCCGGGCGGCTACCATGATCTGGACATGACCATGCAGGCCATTACCCTGTACGAGCGGGTGGTGCTGCGCCGCAGCCCCTACCTGAACCTGCGGCTGCCGGGCAGTCTGGTGGCCCCCAATAACAAAAACACTGCCATCAAGGCAGCGCTGGCCTTTTTTGACTACACCGGTCTTCTGGCGGGTGTGGACATCACCATCTATAAAAATACCCCGGTGCGGGCAGGCATGGCAGGCGGCAGCGCCGACGCCGCCGCCGTGCTGGTGGGCATGAATGAGCTGTACGGTGCGCACCTTTCCATGAGTGAGCTGTGCGCGCTGGGCGCAAAGATCGGTGCGGATGTGCCCTTTGCCCTGATGGGCGGCACCTGCCGGGTGCAGGGTTTGGGCGATTTTCTCAAGGCGCTGCCGCCGGTGCCGGAGTGCTGGTTCACGGTGGTGATGCCGGACTACGGCGTTTCCACCCCGGAGGCCTTTGCGGCCTATGACCGGGTGGGCAGCAGCATCCACCCGGACTGCGGAGCGCAGGAAGCCGCTATCCGTGCCGGAGATCTGGATGCCCTTTGTGCCGCCGCCGGCAATGCGCTGGAGGAATGCAGCGGAGCAAAGGATACCGGGGCCATCAAGGCCCTGCTGCGGGAGCATGGCGCTGTCACCGCCCTGATGACCGGCAGCGGTGCGGCGGTGTTCGGCGTATTCCGGGACGAAGGGGCCGCACGGGCTGCTGCACAGGCCGCAAAGCGGCGCTGGAAGCAGGTGTACGTGGCGCAGCCTGACCGCGGCGGCGCACGGGTGAGCCGATAAAAATGCATAGACCTCCTTCCCACGGGGCATACTGCCCGCAAAGGAAGGAGGTCTTTTTTGTGCAGACCTTTTATAAAATCTGCCTGATCCTGTTGATCGTGGGCGGCATCAACTGGGGCCTTGTGGGGCTGTTCCAGTTCGATTTTGTGGGCTGGCTGCTGGGCGGCAGCGCATCCATCTGGTCGCGCATCGTGTTCACGCTGGTGGGCATCGCAGCCCTGTGCGGCATCCCGGGGCTTTTTACGGACGATAGTTCCTCTGAAAGCTGAAAAATTATGCAAAAACAAAAGCACTTGCAAAACCAATTGCAGGTGCTTTTGCTTGTTGACTCAATTACTGCTTCCGTCAAGATCATCCCAGCCTACCAGATCCGGCAGGGTGAGCGTCTCGTCGGAGCAGTGGGGGTGTGCACGCCGCTGGTCCTCGGCCATGGTGCGCACCACCTCGCGGGTGATCTCACGGATGGCGGCGCAGTCCTCCGGCAGGTCGGTCTGGCTGCGGCCGGAGTGGGTAAATAGGATCTTACCCATGTGGCCCACCACCAGCGTCAGCGGCAGCTGCTGCGGGGCGCTGCTGTCGTAGCGGTAGCCCTGCTCTCTGGCGGCTTTGTAGATGCGCTGGGCCGCAAAGCTCCAGCTCAGGATGCCCCGGGCCTGCTCCACGCCCAGATAGCCGTACAGCACCCCCGGCGCGTCGCAGATGAGCGTGAAGGGAAACTCGGCCCCCTGCGTGGCTTTTGCCACCATGCGGGGAGAGGAACGCACCACGCAGGCCAGCCGCACGCCGCGCAGTCTGGGCAGGGTCTGCAGGTAGCGGGTCAGGTATTCCCGGGTGACAGGGTGGTCAAAGGCAGGCAGGAAGATCATGACAAGAGGGTGCTCCCCTTCGCACAGCTTGTAAAAATCATTGCCCGGTGTGGTGGGGGTATCAAAGGTGAAACGGGGGATGGAGGTGCCAACCAGATGTTCTGACTTCATGCCGCAATGCACATCCTTTCCATATTCAGGGAAATAAAAAAAAATCCACACACTGTCTCTGTTTTTGCAGAGGACAGCGGTGGATGGATTGCTATAAAAAGATCCCGCCCGGTCGTCTGCGGTCAATCAAACCTACCCTTACGGACAGGTGGGTGCCCTGTCGCCGGATTCGCGCTTCCTCATCGAACCTCCATGGTCGACCCATGGCGGGGAGGTCTGCAATCCGCCGGAGAACTCCGGGCTCCCGTTGAATGATTAGTAGGATCATATAAACCGCAACAAATCGAGCCGGGCAGGAAGTTTTGCCGGGTAATTTGTCTGGAATTATTCTTCGATGTCGTACTCGTCGCTCAGGCGCTCTTCAAACAGCTTGCCCAGCTCCAGCAGCAGCTCGTCGTCGTCCACGACGTCCAGATATTCGCCTTCATCATCCTCGCCAACGCTCAGAATGACCAGCTGAGCATTCTCAGCTTCCTCTTCGGTCTCGGCGTATTCCACAGCAGCCAGATAATGCACACCCTTGTGGTCCAGCGCATCGATCACCTCAAATGTGATCTCGTTGCCGTCCTCATCCTCCAGGGTCATCAGGTCGGGCTGATCTTCTTCGGTATTAGGGTTCTTGATTTCGTCAGACATAGATATTGTCTCCTGTATCGTGTCATAAAACGGGCTGTTTGTGTGCCGCCCGCTTGGCCTGCATATAGTGTAGCGTTTTTTTGCCTGCTCGTCAAGATGCTTTTTCGCACAGAAATTGTGCAGCAAATTTTCACGCATTTGCTCTCGCACTCTGCGGCAGAATATGATATACTATCCTCTGAATCTTCTGTGCACGGTGTGCCGTGCAGGTTACTATAGAGTATGGAGCGTGGGCGGAAATGATGCATAAAAAAAGATGGGCGGCGTTTGTGCTGGCAGCGGCGCTGGTGCTGACGGGCTGCAGTGCCGGGAGCTTTCTGCACTTTGGCAAAGGCAGCGGCGGCAGTACAGTCCAGAAGATCGACCGCCCGGCAGTGGGATCGGCAGAGCTGCAGTTTGCCCACCCTGCGGCGGGGGACACCATTGCGGTGTTCGATACCTCGGCAGGCGTGTTCAAGGCGGTGCTTTTCCCGGACAAGGCCCCGCAGGCCTATGATAACTTTGCGGGCCTTGTGCAGGCAGGCTACTACAACGGCCTGACCTTCTCCCGCGTGGAGAGCGGCTTTGTGGTGGAAGCCGGGCAGGGGGCCGACGGCAGGGGCAGCACCATCTGGAACGGCAGCCGCTACCCGGCTGAGACCACCGACAGCCTGCACCACTACTCTGGCGCGCTGTGTATGGGCACCGATGCTTCCGGCGAGTGCGCCAGCGTTTTTTACGTGATGCAGACGCTGCCGGGAGACCAGTCGGTGACGCAGGAGCTTGTGGACCAGATGAACAGCGCGGGTTATCGCGCGGAGGTGGTTTCGGCCTATCAGACCGCCGGCGGCGCGCCTTATCTTGACTACACCGATACCGTGCTGGGGCAGGTGTACGAGGGCATGGACGTGGTGGATGCCATCGGCCAGACCGCCGTGGACGAAAACCAGAAGCCCAGTGAGGACATCACCATCAACAGCGTGAGCATTACGCAGTACGAATAAGAAAAAGGACACCGTCAGGTGTCCTTTTTCTTATATCTCCCCCGGATGTTCCTTCCGCCATGCAAGATAATCGTCCAGAATGACGGTAGCGCTGACCGAATCCAGGATCTCCTTCCGCTTTGTGCCAAAGGTGCCGCTCTCGTCCAGAATGTCGGCGGCGGCGCAGGTGGTCTGGCGCTCGTCCCACATGCGTACCGGCAGGCCGCTCCAGATCTCGACCGTCTTTGCCAGCTTGCGGCTCTTGATGGCGCGTTCGCCCTCGGTACCATCCATGTTCAGCGGCAGGCCGATCACGATCAGCTCGGCTCCGATCTCCTTGGCCACTTCGCACACCCGTGCCGCCACCTTGTTGCGGGCTTTCAGGGTGATCTGCGGGGTGATGGCCGTTGTAAGGAACTCGGTGCGGTCACAGGTGGCAAGGCCGGTGCGGCTGTCGCCGTAATCAACAGCTAAAATTTTCATACAGGCTTCCTCTCTTGTGTGGAAAAGTTTGTCGGTCCAAGTGTACCACAGCTGCAGGCTAAAAGGTAGAGAATCACACTTTTTTTGAGAGGATTTTCGTGTTACAATAAACACAGATCGATTTTTTAGGAGGAAGTGCCTCATGCTCAAACTGGTTTTAGGCGGCTCCGGCAGCGGCAAGACCACTCTGCTCTATTCCCGCATCAAGGCCCGGGCCGAACAGGGCCGGCGCAGCATCCTTCTGGTGCCGGAACAGTTCACTTCCAGCACGGAGGGCCGCATCTACCGGGAGCTGGGCGATGCTCTTTCCGGCATGGTGGAAAGCTTTTCCTTTACCAGTCTGGCCGAGCGCATCCTCTCTGCCGAGGGCGGCGCGGCGGTGCAGACCCTTTCGGACGCGGGCCGCGCCGTGCTGGTGCGCCGCGCGCTGGAAGAGCTGCAGGATCATGTGCATTACTACTACCGCCACCGCCGCAGTGCGGCCTTCTGCCAGATGGCGGCCCAGACCATCGACGAGCTGAAAAGTGCCGGCCTTTCCGGCGCACAGCTGGCAGAGCTGGCCCGGGACTGCGGCCCCGAGAGCGGCAAACTGAGCGAACTGGCACTGATCTTTCAGGGGTACGAAACGCTGCTGGCGGGCACCGGCATGGACCCCGCCGACCGGCTGGAGCTGGCGGCTGACCGGCTGGAAGCCGCTCTTGCCCGGGGCGAACTGCCGGACTTTCTGCGGGAGCGGGAAGTGTTCATTGACGAGTTCGATACCTTCAACGCACCCAAAAAGCGGCTGATGGGCGCGATGCTGGCGGCACTGCCCACCGTCACGGTGGCCCTGTGCGACGACGGTGCGCCCATGGTGCCGGGGGATATGGGGCTTTTTTCCGGCGCAAAGCAGGTGGCCGCACAGCTGCGGCAGCTGGCCCGCAAAAACGGTGCTGAAGCGGCAGTGCCGGAGCTGCTGCGCCGCGACCTGCGCCATAAGGATGCGCCCGGCCTTGCGGCTGTGACAGAGCTTTTGGAGACTGGCACCTGTGAGGTGCCGCCCGCTGCGCCGGAGGTGCGGCTGTTTGCCGCTGCCAGCCGGGAAGAGGAAGCCCGTTGCACCGCTGCGGCCATCCGCCGCCTGATGCGGCAGGGCGTGCGCTGCGGCAAAATGGCCGTGGTCTGCCGCAATATCCCGGATTACCGTGCGGCCATCCGGTACGAGTTCCGCATGGCAGATATCCCGCTTTACTGCGATGAACCCACCACCCCGGAGTTCAGCGCCCCGGCTACGGCGGTGCGTGCACTGCTGGCACTGCTGCGCGGTGCGGATATGACCGAAAACCTGACCATTCTTGCCAAGACCGGCCTGTGCGCTCTGACCGAGCCGCAGGTCTGCGCGCTGGAAAACTATGCCTATACCTGGTCACCCAATGCGGCGGCATGGCGCACAAAATTTGAGAAAAGCCCCAAGGGCTTCGGCGAAAATGAACTGTCCGATGAGGATGCAAAAACGCTGGAGGATGCCGAGACTGCCCGCCAGCTGCTGGTAACAGCCGTGGACGAACTGCGCAGCAAGGTGCGGGGCGGCAGCGCCGAACAGATCAGCCGGGAACTGTATTTCTGCCTGAAAAAGCTGGGTGCAGAAGAGCAGCAGGCAGCGCTGGTGGAAGCCGTCCGCACTGCCCGGGGCATCCCGGCGGCAGAGGAAGCGGCCCGCGAGTGGAACGTGGTGATGCAGCTGCTCAACGAAATGGCCCACCTGCTGGGCGGGCAGGGTGTGACCTTTGCAGAATATGAGGACCTGTTCAGCCTGCTGCTGCGCTCTTCGGACCTTGGGCACATCCCGCAGACGCTGGATGCCGTGGTTCTGGCAAGCGCGGGCAAAATGCGTCTGGACGCGCCGGACTATGTGTTCGTGCTGGGCCTTGCGGAGGGCGAATTTCCCTGTGCACCGTCCGAGACGGGCCTTCTGACCCACGCCGACCGCGATGTTCTGATGGCAAAGCAGATCGATCTGCCGGACTGCTTTGAGAACCGCGTGGTGCGCGAGCAGGTGTGCGTTTACAAAGCCCTCACCGCACCGGCCAAGGGACTGTGGCTCAGCTGGCCCAAGGGGCAGGGCAAGACCCTGTGCGCAGCGCTGGAACCCATCGTGGAAGCGCTGCACCCGGCGGCACCGGAGCTGGAGCTTCCCGACCTTGCAGCCACCCCCGCCGATGCACTGGATACGCTGGGCGGCTGGCCGCTGACCGACACGGAACGCGCCAGCCTGACGGAGGCGCTGCGTCTGCCGCAGACGGATGCACCCCGGGGCCTTGCGCTGCTGCAGCGCATGGAGGAGGCCCCGCCCCGGCAGGTGAACGACCTGTCCGCGCTGAGCGGCCTGCTGGGGCAGCGGCTGCGCATTTCGCCCAGCCAGCTGGAAAAATACTATACCTGCCGGTATGGCTATTTCCTGCAGTATGTGCTGGGCCTGAAGCCCCGCAGACGGGCCGAGCTTTCTGCCGACCAGAGCGGCACCCTGATGCACTGGGTGCTGCAGATGGCGCTGGACCCGCACCCGGATGCGGATAATCCCTGCGCCGGGCTGGCCCCATTTCTGGAGCTGGACGATGATGCCATGGCAGGCCTTGCCAGCCTGCTGGTGGACGAATATGCAAAGCGCTATCTGCCGGAGGATACGGCCCGGTTCGCCTATCTGCTCTCGCGGCTCAAAAAAAGCATGACAAGCCTTTTGTGCTACCTGCGGGACGAACAGAAGCAGTCCTGCTTCCACCCGGCAGCCTGTGAGCTGCGCATCGGCTCCGGGGAGGACGCCGTGCCCGGGCAGGTGTATCATCTCTCGGACGGGCGCACCGTGCAGCTGGTGGGCACGGTGGATCGTGCCGACGAGTGGGTGGAGGAAAACGGCACCCGCTGGGTGCGGGTGGTGGACTATAAGACCGGCACCAAAAAACTGAACCTGAAAGAGGTATACTGCGGGCTGGACTGCCAGATGCTTTTGTATCTGTTCAGTCTGACCCGGGATAAGAGCGGCCGCTTTACCGGTGCGGAACCGGCAGGCGTGCTGTATCTGCTGGCAGACCCGGCCCCCAAGACCACCAACCGCCAGCAGGCACAGCAGGACGCGCAGTACGAGCTGGACGGCCTTGTGAGGAACGAGCAGAAGGTGTTCGATGCCATGGATGCGGATGAGACGGGCCGCTACCTGCCCTTTGGCTACCGCAACGGTGTACCCAGCCCCAGCCAGAAGGATAAGCGTGCCGATATTGCAAAGCTCAACCGCATCCAGCTGCATCTGGATGATCTTGTCACCCAGATGGGCCAGCAGCTTTACGATGGGCAGATCGCTGCGGAACCGCTGGTGGCCGGGGCGGGCAGGAACCCCTGCGTCTGGTGCGACTACAGCTTTATCTGCTGCCACGAGACCGGCATCGGCGAGCGGGCACTGGAAGCCCCGGCCAAACCCTTTGAGCCGGAAGAGACCGAGAACGAGAAGGAAGGTGAGCAGGCATGAGTGAACCCAAATGGACTCCGGCCCAGCGCGCTGCTATTGAGGATCGGGGTGGTGCGCTGCTGGTGAGCGCAGCGGCGGGCAGCGGCAAAACAGCCGTGCTGACCGAACGCGCCGTGCGGCTCATCACCGATCCGGACCACCCGGTGGATGCGGACAAACTGCTCATCGTCACCTTTACCAATGCGGCGGCGGCAGAGCTGCGGGCCCGCATCGGGCAGGCACTGCTGCGGCTCAGCCAGCAGCAGCCCCACAACACGAGCCTGCGCCGCCAGCGGATGCTTTTGCAGCGAGCACCCATCTGCACCATTGACGCGTTCTGTCTGGACCTGCTGCACAAGCACTTTCAGGCACTGGACATCCCGCCGGACTTTGCCCCGGCAGATCCCGGCAGCGTGGAGGTGCTGCGGGCTTCGGCGCTGGCCGAAACGCTGGAAAATGCCTACCGCGACCCGGACTTCTGTGCCTTTGCAGACCTTTACGGAAAGGGCCGCACCGATCAGGCCGCAGGCAATACCATCCTGCATGTGTACGATTTTCTGCGCGCTCTGCCGGACTACGACCGCAGGCTGGACGAATATCTGACACCATGGCAGCGGGAAAACGGCTTTGCTTTTACCTGCTGGCATGACCTACTGTTGGCGGAAGCGGCCCGCTGCGCAAAGGCCGCGCGGGAACTGCTGACGGCAGCGCTGGCAGACTGTAAGGAAGATTTTGTCCTTGCACAGGCACAGGCCGAGGAAAAAGGCAAGACCGCTGCTTCCAAGGCAAAGGCCGTGGCCGGTGTCAACGATAAATTTGCAGAGCCGCTCTCCCGGCTGGAAAGCGCCGCCGCCCTGCTGGGCGAGGTGGAACGGCTGGCTGCGGCAGGGCAGTGGACACCGCTGTACGATAAGCTGACACCCTATGTGCTGGGCATGGAGGAGATGCCCGGCTTCAAGGGCATGAAAAAACGGCTGACCGGCGATCATAAGGCGGCGGTCAGGACCCGCGCAGACGAAGCCGCCAAGCTGTTTGAGCACATTACGGAGCTTGTCTCCTGCAGCGAGGAGGAAGCCGAAGCGGACCGCAGAGCGGCCCTGCCCCGGCTGCGGGCGCTGTTTGCCGCCGTGCGGGATTTTGATGCCCGCTTCTCGGCAAAGAAAAAGGAACGCAAGCTGCTGGAATTCAGCGATTTTGAGCATCAGGCCCTGCGGCTGCTGCGCACACCGGATGGCGTGTGCACCCCGCTGTGCCAGAGCATCCGGCAGAGCTATGCCGCCGTGATGGTGGACGAATATCAGGACACGAACGCTTTGCAGGATGCCATTTACCGCTGCCTTGCTTCCCCGGCGGGGGATGACCTGTTCCTTGTGGGCGACCTGAAGCAGAGCATCTACCGCTTCCGTCAGGCCGACCCCAGCATCTTCCGGGCTAAGCTGAACGCATGGGCACCGTTGCCCGGCGGCACTGCCCGCCCCCGCCCGGAGGAGGGTACGGCAGGCGGAAACGCTCTGCTGGCGCTGGATGCGAACTTCCGCTCCGCCCCGCAGGTGGTGGCAGGCATCAACTTTATCTTTGAACAGCTCATGACCCCCCAACTGGGCGATACCGCCTATGGTGACGGCCAGCGGCTGGTGTGCGGTGCACCCGGCGAATATGCCGGCAGCGTGGAAGCGCACTTCCTGCCCGACGACACCGCTGAGACCGACGCGGCGTGGATCGCCCAGCGCGTTGAAGAACTGGTGAAAAACGGCGAACCAGTGCGGGACGGCAACTCCACCCGCCCGGTGCAGTACGAGGATTGCTGCATCCTGCTGGCGGCGCGCGGCGACTTCCTCGCTTATGAGGAAGCGCTCACGGCCCGGGGCATCCCGGTGTATGCGGATGCGCGCGAAAACTTGATGGAAGCAGCGCACATCCGGCCGCTGATCTCGCTTTTGAAGGTCATCGACAACCCGGCGCAGGATATCTACCTTGCCGCCGCCATGCTGGGGCCGATGTTCGGTTTTACGGACGACGACCTTGTACGCCTGCGTGCCCAGAGCGCCGCAATGCAGAAAAAGGCGCAGGAGGAACAGGGCGCGAAGGAAACGGGCAAAAGGGCTTCCCGCATGAGTCTGTACGGCGCAGTGCTGCAGGTGGTGCAGAATGGTGATGAAACGCCGTTCACCCAAAAGGTGAAAGGCTTTTATGACCGACTCGCCGCACTGCGGCGCATGGCCCGCAGTGCCCCGGCAGAACAGCTGATGGAAGAGATCTTTGTCTCCACCGGCTATCTTGCTGCGCTGGGCGTACTGGAAAACGGTGCGCACCGCCGGGAAGATGCCCGGCGCTTTGCGGCTTTCTGTGCACAGACCGGTGCAAACGGCATCTCGGCGCTGGTGCGTGCCATCGACGCGGCGGCGCAGGCCGGTTCTACCGGGCAGGACACTGTGCCCGGCGGTGCGCGGCCTGGCTGTGTGACCATCATGACCATCCATCGCTCCAAGGGTCTGCAGTTCCCGGTGGTGTTCGTGGGCGACACGGCCCGGCACTTCAACCTGAGCGACACTTACCAGCCGATGCTGCTGCACCGGGAATACGGCGCGGGCCTGCGCCTGCGCCCGGAACAGGGCGAGAGCATGTACAAGACTGCAGCCTACGCGGCCCTTGCCAGCGTCCATGCGCAGGAAACGCGCAGCGAGCAGATGCGCCTTTTATATGTGGCGCTCACCCGTGCACAGGATAAGCTGATCCTCACGGTGCCGCTGGGCATGACCAAGACCGGCAATCCCTTTGCCAAGGCGGCAGCATTCCTTGCTGCGGGCGCGGGAGAAACGCTGAACCAGCAGGCGGGCAGCTTTGCCGACTGGCTGCGTGCAGCGCTGCTGGTGCATCCCTTCGGCGGGCCGCTGCGGCGGCTGGCAGGAGATCTGGAACTGCCCTTTGTGTTTACGGAAAGCGAGATCATGGTCACGGTGCAGGAAGCTCAGCCGGAGCCGGAAACACCGGAACAGGAACCGGAAGCGGCAGAGCCTGTCCCGGCAGACCCGGCATTGGTGGCTCAGCTGCAGGAGGGCTTTGCATGGCGGTATCCGGCGGCAAAACTGGCTGCGGTGCCCGCCAAGGTCAGCGTGACCAGCATCGTGCACAAGGCCGAGCAGACCACGCTGGAACGCCCTGCCTTTCTCTCCAAGGACGGACTGACCGCCGCCGAGATGGGTACGGCCCTGCACGCTTTTCTGGAACATGCGGACTTTGCCTCCCTTGCTGCTGCCAAAGCGGCGGGCACGCTGGAGGAAGCCATCCTTGCAGAGCGCCAGCGGCAGGTGGACACCCGGCTGGTAGCCCCGGAAATTGCGGAAAAACTCAATGCAGACCGCATCCGCCGCTTTGCCGAGAGCGAAGCCTTTGCAAAGATCTGCGGGGCAGACGAGGTGCTGCGGGAGCTGGCCTTCATCACGGCGCTGCCCGCGTCGGCCGTGCTGACGGCACAGGGAGCTTCCGCGCAGGAAGCCGCCGCCGTGCAGGATGAGCAGGTGCTGGTGCAGGGCATTGCAGACCTTGTGCTGGTGTTCCCAGATCATCTGGAACTGCTGGACTACAAGACCGACCGCCGCAAGACCGAAGCGGACTTCCTGAGCGCCTACCGCCCGCAGCTGAACCTCTATGCCCTTGCCATCGATAAGCGCTTTGCGCCGAAGAAGGTAACGTATAAGGGCATCTACTCGCTGGAGCTGGGGAGGCTGATCGAAGCGTAGGAGAACGTCGGTGCCGCCCACTCCGTCCTGCTTCCGCTCGCCAGTCCATCCAGCGTGAGAAGCCCTCGCACTTCCCGTTAAGGCTTTTTGGTCGATTTTAATTGTAGCCTACACTTTAGACCATGGCTTCGCGTCATCCTGCCGGAGTGGGCGGCACCGATGCCCGGGCAGATGCTGCTCCCTGATGGCCTGCCTTTCGGAAAAGTCATATTTTTCCCGCAAAACGCATAAAAAGTGCTTGACAGCGCTTTCTGCCTGTGGTAAAATAACCGGGTAAAGAAAGCAGCTACGGCCTGTGCCGCGCTCGCCTTGCGAGGGAAAGATCCCCCGGGCTATACCTGAAGGCAGTTCATTATGAGTGGACTGCGGCTTTGAGTGAATTTTTGCGCGGCTGTCCTGAAAATGGGCGGCCGCGTTTTCTATGCCAAATATTGCAACAAAATGGATTTTGTTTGGAGGTGCATTCATTATCGCTACCGCTGGAAAGTCGAAGGAACTGGAGA